>Ga0228710_1003367_pt1 | contig 25479 bp, 12 predicted proteins | sample MedpolnodulmetaG_FD_177995 | JGI IMG/M metagenome (GOLD analysis project Ga0228710, IMG submission 177995) | Root nodule microbial communities from Medicago polymorpha collected in Santa Monica, California, United States - pink nodules | ecosystem: Host-associated > Plants > Roots > Nodule...
GAGGGAGAGAAACAAACTGGTGTTTTTCGACGGTGGTATATACAGTTTCGATTTCGAAGATTTGCTTAGAGCTTCTGCAGAGGTATTAGGAAAGGGAAGTGTTGGAACTTCGTATAAAGCAGTGTTGGAAGAAGGAATAACGGTGGTTGTTAAAAGGTTGAAAGATGTTGTTGTTACTAAAAAAGAGTTTGAGATGCAAATGGAGATTTTGGGGAAGATTAAGCATGATAATCTGGTTCCTTTTTTTCTTTCTTTTTAATTATTTGTTTTTTTTTTCACTTATTTAATTCTTTAATTTATATGTGGATTTTTATTTTTATTTTTAATTAAAACAATACACACGTGGCGGCTTTGAAGTGCCACGTCAGCGTTGACCAAGGCAAAATTGGTCTAAGGGGCCAAAACTGCCAAAGATCCAATACATAGGGGGCTGTTTTGTATTTTAATTAGTTAGGGGGTCAAAATCGCAACTTCTTGAAACATAGGGGGCCAAAAGTGCAATTAAGCCTAAAAAATAAAAAGGAGAAAGAATGTATATAAAAAACAGAATTAATTAACATACTGCGTGAGAAGAAATAGAGAGCAGCAGCAGCATTTGAAAACAGAAACAGAAATGAGAGTCTGGCAGAATTTGTTTTGGGGTTTCTTGGTCATAAACCATCATCCAACCCCTTTCTTCTTTTTCTTACCGCTTTTCAGTCAACGGCCGCCGCCACACTCCCCTTAGATTTATTTCTGCTTACTAACTCAGTCCAACTAAGGTAAAACGACAAGGAAGCATATAGAAACCTAAGGATAAGTGTGTGTACTATATATATTCAATTTGTTTAGAAATTATTATCCAGAGTAATAGAACTGATTTCTCAACAACTTTTACTTTTTTTCTGTTTGCATTAAAACAGCATTTTTCTCGTCAACAAAAGAATGATCACTGTTTAATAACTTTGTATCAACATATCCAGGCACAAAGAATAATAAAACTTTGTGGTATCAAATAAGCAATCAACGAGATTTGAATAGCTTAGGACACATGTAAATCAAATAACTATTTCATGCTAGAGAGAGAACATGGATAATGCTGGAAAAGTCTACCTTAGGATCTTTTAGGTAATCAACAATTTCTTCAAGTTCAGCCTTTGCCTCGCCTATACCTTTCACATCGCTAAGTTTAGTACTTGTCTCTACACTGGGCTTCACTTCTTCGTACATAAAATTAATATAAAAAAAACGGTGAATAACGAAACAGAGAATGTGCGAATCAAATTCAGATTGACTATTGAATTAAACATAGTGGAAGGCCAATGCAATAAACCAAATTGTATGCCATTGCTGCTCTTTGAAATTTCCACCTTCTAATGCAGCGACCATATCAGTAGGAGTACTTGTAGTTCCAAGAATCCCATCTCTTGTATGTTCTCCGACGTTTGCAAGAGCAGCAACTCCACCTATAATACTTTCTTCTTTTTTTGCTGAATTGGAGATAGTTGAAAATTCACATAACTTTTGTGGTCAGTAAAATAAGCAAAAGAAAGGAATATTCAAAGAGCTGGTTGAAAAAAAGAAGAATAACAAATTTCGACAACTGCGCAATTGCAATGCCAAGTTTTGAATTCTGCGGACTCCAACATGGATCTATTTAAGATTATGGTTTTGCACATCCATGAAATGCAAGTTTTATGAAATTATACTTGTTCCTATCACTAAATAAAACATCAAAAGAGGCATCATAATTGTGACTGAAGGCCTGAAACATTCCAATTTGCACCAAATATAAAAGTATGAGTCTCTTGTTCGGAATGATTAAAAGTATAAGATTTTAATCAAACTTCATAATCTCCAACAAAATATTCCGATCAATGCTACCACATAAATGGATTTTTGTCACTTGGCAATAAGCAAATGAAATAATTTACCATATACATATAAACACAGTCAAGAGAAAATGAGCAATTCTAGCCAAATAGTTACCTCTTAGCAAAGTGTTCAGAAATTCACTTTCAGACAGCCTACCAACTTTTAGTAATGCTTTAACATATTCAGAAAATGCCAAAGAATTTGTATGCAGAAACGGGTTGGTTTCAAATGCCCTAATCACGGCTTCTGGATCATTTTCATCGTAAAGTTCTTTAAGAGAAGTGGCTTTCTCTGCTTCAGATGAATCGCATAGTGGTCGGACCAGATTTCCTAGATACCTGGACTGGGAGAAGAAAAACCTATTCCCTACATAAATTTGGGAGTAAGTGCATCAAGCAATATCTAAAGCCAATAATAGTTTTCTAGGTACATCAAATAGGCATAATTAAATCAATACAAAGAATATCTACAGAAGTGAAATAATTCAGAAAGACAAAGTGTCTACAAATAAGAGAAACAAAAAAACTTCAATTTTCGAAAAATAACATGAACTAAATGTGATTAGGGAACAAAAGTTTCATACTTGTACAGCCTTCAAACTTGTTGCGAGATACATAGTTTCTACTCAATAATTCTTTGATCTTTCCAAATTCAGATTGACGCCTTTCCACCTGCAAAAATAACTTATAAGATCATACGACAAATAAAAAGAAAAATTGGCAGTCCAATTATGATACCTGCCTGATTAGTATACCAAGAATAATCAAAATTGAAGCAAAAGATTAAAGCTTGGAAGAACTTACGAAAATATCTTACGACAATTTTCACAAGCTTTTTTCGACTTATTTTCATAAGTTCTTTAATATAGTTTATTAAAATAATGTATAGCATATACAAAAACAAATTAACTTCAATTTATCTTTTGCTATAAAACTAGCTTATGCATAAGCGCTTGTGCTATAATCTGCAAATAATCTATTTATCCAAACATGATGTAGATATAGTTTTGATGAACTTGTATTGATTACACATATGCATTAAAATTTGCTCAATTTACGTTTAAGAACTGCACTGCATTGCATCGAATTCAAGAAAAAAAAGAAAAAATACCCCATGTGTTTTTAGAGAGAAGGTAGAACTTAACATGATTTCAGCCACCCAAACCAGGGTTTCCCTTTGGTTCAGCAGTGGAAAAACAGCCCAGATCATCGTGATCTGCCTTCCCCGACCATATGGGTCACCGCTCCTAGGTGTTCCTAGTTCTTCCCCTTTCCTTTCAAGGCCATGTTTCTCCATAACCACCTCACTACCATCATGCCTCGGTCATATGCCATCCCATACCACCATCATCCCATACCACGAACATCATCCACGACCTCCATCGTTCCTGCTTGCGACAACCATAACAAAAGTCCAGATCTGATGGTGGTGTCGACCCCATGAGGAGATCTTCTCTGGCCACTGCGAGCCAAACATGAACTTCCTCTTTCGACTACACGACCTCCACCCGAGCCACCGCCACTGAACTATGAGAAGCTTGACAAAAATGATGCATCCATTACTGCTGCTACTCATTCAACCACCTCCAAAGCAACCATGGAGTTTCCAGATCTGGCTTCTGCTGTTAGTTTTTTATCTGGTTTAAGGCTGCAGTGCACTGTTGTTGTTTGACAAAAAGCCCCATGAGGGTTATGTCTTTTGGAACAAAGTAGCCAGCTTACGAGGCTGGCCCCCATTGCAACAACCTCTCTACTCATCCACCAGCTTTCAATCGGACAATTTTGAAACCAATGATAGTCGAATTGTGCGAACACAAGTCAAAGAAATTATCCGTAACTGAATTGGAAAAATTCTCATTCTTATATTGCCAGGTTTCGGGTTTGTAAGAGGTTGAATGAACTGAACTGATGCTTGTTTGTTTGTTGTTCTTGGTTTGGCTTTTGAACAACCTATGTTTGTGTTAGCTTTTCGACAATGGACGGGGAATGCCCTAATCTATTGAATGAAGCTGTTTTACCGTAAAAAAAATAAAAATAATGTATTGAACAGGTAGCATGAAAAGAAAAGAAGTGACCTGCTGCATTCGAGTTTGATGGATTGAACAAGTGAGCTGCTGCGTTATGAAATGCGTCGATGCCGCCATGTGAGAGGAACAAGAATGTTATCCATGTGAGGTGGAAAATGCAGAAACGAATTAATGATAACGACGATGGTGATGAAAACTATGTGATCAATAATTAATGTATCTCACATCATAAATATTGAATTAGATATTGAATTTAAAAAGTTAATTGTTTTTGTAATAAGGACCGAATAGACTACTTACTAATGTAATTATAAAAATATAAAAATTGTTTAAATATTCTATGTTAATCTCACTACTTTAAGTTTTAGTCCCCTTGTTTTAAAAATAGGGGTTTTTGGTCCCTCAATTTTTAGAAAGTCTATTATGATTGCTTATTTATGAGATGACAATGCTTATTAGAAATGTATTTATTGATTATAACAAAAAAAAATGTATATTTATTTATTGGATACTAAGTGTCGCCTAATAAACGTCGTCATGTCATAATTGTTTATGTCTCATCATTAAAAGTAAGCCAAAAATGATATGAGAGACTAAAATTCAGAAAGAAAAAATAAATAAAATGGGCGACCAATATACCAATTTTTAAAATACTAGACCAAAACTTCATTTATTTAAAAAAAAAAAAACATTATTGTAATGAAATGTACATTTAAGCTAAGAACAATGGTGTGGATGTTGGAATTACATAATATTCTTCCATATATATCAAGATAATGTACACTTGCATTCACAACTCCACAATCGTTAACAAGAGCATAGGAATGTGCCTATGAAAGATACAAGAATGTTAAGAAGACATTTTTTTCAACACTCACTCCTTTATTGAGTGAAATTAATGTGTCATACATTTTGAAAATGGATCTTACAATGAGAACCATATAGACTTAACTTAGTGAAAAATGTAAGTGTTAGAGAGATTCTTGAATGAGAGCATTCTTAGTATTACTCACTTAAGAAGGAGTAATAAAAATGAGATGACATATGTGATCAAATGATCCATCATACCAATCAATTGTGTGAGAAATAAGAGAATTGAATTATTATACAATAACACGGTGAAAAAAGACACCGTGAATGTATGAGATATGATTAAATGACTATGTAAAAACAACCGGAAGAAAAAGATTATTCTAATTTTTCTTTTGATGTGTTTCAAATCTTGCACGTAAATCCTTCCTTAAAAATAAAATCTTACACGTAAATCCTTTTTATCTAATTTTTTCAATATTTGGAAACCCCTTCCACCTCATCATATTCAAGGGTCTAGATTTCATTCTCGAGGTCTAGATTTCATTCTCGAGTTGCATAGTAGTTAAATCCTTTTAATAAAAGAGTTCAAAAAGTGTTTGACTCTTAAAATGTTTAACTGCTAAATAAAATATAAAATATAAATATATTTGTGATTTAGCATACTATAATAAACCAATTCGTTCAAAATTTTAGTAGTTACTTCCTTTTATTTTATTTTCTTTTATTATCATATTATTTTTGCACTCTTTGATTTATATTTATATAACAATAGAATGTTATATGTAAATACCAACGAGGTTAGTCCAACATAGGAGATTAAACACAATGTGACAAAGTAATATTTGAATCTTGATCAAAAGATACATTCATATTTAGTAGTGAATATTCATCAAATATGATCAATTTATGTAAAAGAATAAAGGCAAGAATAAATGAGAAAGAATGAAAATCCTATATTAAAGTAACAAGGGAATTTACTTGATCCTATCAACAAGGTAATTACTATCTTCTTCTCTAATGTTCTAATTAACATGATCCCATTCCAAACCTTCCATTAATTCATAACATGAATTTCAAACTCCACACACCTAAAACGTCCTATTCAGTCCAGATTTATTAGTGGAATTCTTTTTCCTTACTCTAGAGAGTTGAATTTTTTCATTTGAATCATTTTAACTGGTGTCAAATCGTTTCTATTTCCAATTCTGTTTTCTAAAAAGTGAATGGTAATGGTTTGTATACAAACAAATGAGATGGTGTTTGCAACTATAAATGATTCTGTGTATTGTTACTTTACTGTTGAAGAACATTGCCACTCCCCACTCATACCTAAAGTATTATGTATTGGGGGTAAATTCATTTCTTAAGAAGGCTGGAGGGGAGGGAACCCCTGCTGGTCACTGTGTACCTCCACCTCTGCTACAGTGGCAATTCCTTGAGCCTTTGCAGAAGCAGAAGATGCACCTGCGTTGGTCGCAGCATCCACAGCAGCAGAAGGTGCAGCTGCATTGGTTGCGGCATTTGCAGCGGCAGAAGGTGTAGATGCTTTGCTCGCAGCATCCGAAGGTGCAGCTGCATTGGTTGCGGCAATTGCAGCAGCAGAAGGTGCAGATGCTTTGCTCGCGGCATCCGAAGGTGCAGCTACATTAGCAGCTGCATTGGTTGCGGCATCCGAAGCTGCAGCTGCATTGGTAGTGGCATCCGTAGTAGCAGAAGGTGCAGTTGCATTGGTCGCAGCATCCGAAGCTGCAACTGCATTGGTAGTGGCATCCGTAGCAGCAGAAGGTGCAGTTGCAGCTGCATTGGTCGTGGCATCCGCAGCCTTATCAGTAGTTGGATTGGACCGTGAACTTCCCTGAGCATTGACTGGACGTGACTGTTGTTGCTTCTGCTGGGATTTGACCTTTGCAAGTAAATCTTTAATCTGACTTCCTGTAAGTGTCTCATGCTTCAAAAGAGCTTTTGCAAGTACATGAAGCTCCTTTTCATGGGTGGTTAGAATAATTTTTGCATTGTTGTAAGCTCTCTCAAGCAAATTCTTCACTTCCTTCTCAATAAGCAGCCTAGTTTCTGAGCTCATACTTCTCCCATTATCAAAGTAATTGTGACTGACGGGTCCAACTTCAGTACTCATACCATATCTAGTAACCATTTGTCTGGCCAGAGAAGTTGCCTTAAAAAGATCTGAGGATGCACCGGAAGTAACTCCACTTTGTCCGAAAATTAGCTCTTCAGCAACCCGACCTCCCATGCAAATATCAAGCCTGGCAAGCATCTGTTTACGGGAGAGACTGGTCTGATCGTTGCGAGGAGGCAGTTGAGAAACCATGCCAAGAGCCATCCCACGAGGAACAATGGTTGCCTTGTGAATAGGATTCGCACCATCAGTATAAATTGCAACTAAGGCATGGCCACACTCATGGAAAGCAGTCTTTTTTCTCGACTCCTCAGATATAACAGCTGACTTGCGCTGACTTCCCATTATAATCTTCTCCCGAGCAAACTCTAAATCATGTGTGCTCACGGCTTTGGCACCATCCTTTGCAGCCCTCAGGGCAGCAACATCAACCAAGTTTGCAAGGTCAGCACCAGAGAACCCAGGTGTACACCGAGCAATGATCATCAGATCAACATTGTCTGCCTTCAGAACCTGTATTGTATTGGAGTAAGAAACACACACACATTCAGAGATTCCTTCTAAGTTCTAACATTTCTATATTACACAACCTTACTACATCTCAAAATTGTGCATAATCACAATTAAATTAAAAAAACTTGAATATAAATACACATAATTCAAAGAGTATCCCGGGTGTTAGGCAGTTAGCTCGTGTGAAGTATCCAGCACACACCTGAACATAGCTGAAGGAAATCATACTACACAACGCTTTCACCAATATAGTACAAGCACTGGACACGTGCCTCAAAAAATTCTTAAGCCATCCAACCCAAGATACAAAATAAAATATTTTTTCAAGAGTAAAAGCATACCTTTGACATGTGAGATTCCAAAATCTCTCGTCGTCCTTTTACATCTGGATTGGGAACAACAACATGGCGATCAAATCTCCCATGTCTCAACAAAGCTTTATCTATTGACTCGGGAGAGTTAGTAGCACCAATCACAATTATGCCTTCATTTTGTTTGAAACCATCTAACTCAACAAGCAACTGATTTAAAGTCAACTTCGTGTACATTTGGTCATTTGAATTTGGTTTTCCACCAATAGCATCAATCTCATCAATAAAGATTATACAAGGCGCATGCTTTTTTGCAGCAGAAAAAAGATCTCTCACCCTTTGTGCACCAACACCAACATTCGTCTCTTCAAATTCACGTCCATTGCTTGAGAAGAAAGGAACCCCAGCCTCTCCAGCAATAGCGCTCGCCAACATTGTTTTACCGGTGCCAGGTGGGCCAACAAGCAAAACACCTTTTGGGAGTTTGCCACCAAGACAAGTAAGGCGCTGTGACAAGGGAAAAGCGTTATCTAAAGATAATACAGAACAATACAGGCCAGAATGTGGTCTTGAAAAATAGTATATATAACATAACTTGAAAAGTAAGAAAGAAAATAAATACATCATAGATTTTGAAGGTGATTAACATGTTAGAAAAAGAGAGAAAATAACAGCATAGAAAATAAAAAAGGAGGGCAGAACAAATTATTGTGAAATAAAGATATAAACAAAAGAATTAAAAGAAAAGAGAGCAGAGAAAAAATAAGGAAAAAGAAATACATATAAAAGAAAAAAGAATTAATTAACATACTACGTGAGAAGAAATAGAGCAGCAGCTGCATTTGAAAGTTTGAAGAAACAAAAAAAAAAAAAAAGAGAAACAGAAATGAGAGTCCGGCAGAATTTGTTTTGGGTTTTAAGTTTTTACCGCTGGGTCTGGGTCTGGGTTTCTAGGTCAGGAACCATCATCCAAACCCTTTCTACTTTTTTTTTACCGCTATTCTGTCACGGCTGCCACCACACTCTCCTTATGTTTATTAGCAATAAGCTTTATTTCTGCTTACTTATTCAGTCCAACTAAGGTAAAATGACAAGGAGGCATATAGAAAACCTAAGGATGAGTGTGTGTGCTATATATATATTTGTTTAGAAATTACCTTTTACTTTTTTCTGTTTGTATTAAAACGACATTTTTCTCGTCAACAAAAGAATGAACACTATTTCATAAATTTGGATCAACATCTCCACGCCCAAAGAATAATAAAACTCCTCATGACATCAAATAAGTAATCAACGAGATTGAAATAGCTTAGGACACATGTAAATCAAATAACTATTTCATGCTAGAGTGTGAGAAATGCAAGCAAGAGAGAGCATGGATTAATGCTGGAAAAGTCTACCTTAGGATCTTTTAGGTAATCAACAATTTCTTCAAGTTCAGCCTTCGCCTCATCTACACCTTTCACATCGCTAAATTTAGTACTTGTCTCTACACTGGGCTGCAGTTCTTCATACATAAAGTATTGTAGAAAGAAGAAAAAAAGGGTGAAAAACAAAACAGATAATGTGCGAATCAAACTCAAATTGAATATTGAATTAAACTCGGTAATTTGTAAGTTACAATGAGACAGTAATAATACCTTTGTTAATTCCTTTATACACGATGTGAGCTCCTACACCACATATCAAGAGGAAGGCCCCTGCAACAAACCAAATTGCATGCCATAGTTGCTCTTTGAAATTTTCACCTTCTAATGCAGCAACCTTATCAATAGGAGCACTTGTGGTTCCAAGAATCCCATCATTTGTTGGTTCTCCGACATTTATAAGAGCAGCAATACCACCTATACTACTTTCTTCCTTTCTCGCTGAATTAGAAATACCTGAAAATTCATATACCTCAGGTTGTAACTTGACACCAGTAAAATGTACAAAAGAAATGAATGTTCAAAAAGCTGATTGAAAAAGAAGAAAAATAAGAAATTTCGACAAGTGCACAATTGCAATGCCAAGTTTTGAATTCTGCAGACTCCAACATAGATCTATATAAGATTATGGATTTCGTACATCCATCGTTTAATTATCCCATCTATGAAATGCAAGTTTTATGATTAAAAGTGTAATATATTAATCAAACTTCATAATCCCCAACAAAATATTACGATCAATGTTACCACATAAATGGTCTGTTGCCATTTGGCAATAAGCAAATGAAATAATTTACCATATACACAGAGACTTCCCCTGGTTTTGGGGAAAACATGATGCATTACTAAAATATATACCTATTAGTTTACTAAAAAAAATATTGATGTCATAATATTATCCAAAAAATTGTGCTAAATGACTCCCTCTAATTACAATTCATCAAAAAGTTAGCAGTAAACGAGAGAAGATAGCAAAGTATTAATATTCAATAATTCAAATCATTATAAAAAAGACTATGTCAAGAACATTTTGTAGAAATGTTTAACCTCAAATAATAACACTCATCAGTTAAGATTCTAAACGTAATGCAAACAGATCCGTGCCTTCAGTCTTTTTACATCAGCTTTCTAATCAAATTATAAACAATTCAAGCATGTGTCTAGTTTCCTGGTCAGGGTTAATTCCTTGAACAGGGTTAGAATGTCCGCAAAATATGGTCAAACAGAGCAAAGCACAATCACATGCAAACACAGTCAAGAGAAAAGAAGCAATTCTAGCAAGATAATTACCTCTTAGCAGAGTGTTCAGAAATTCACTTTCAGAAAGCCTACCAACTTTTATCAATGCTTTAACATATTCAGAAAATGCCAAAGAATTTTTATGCAGAGATGGGCTGCTTTCATATGCTCTAATCACGGCTTCAGGATCAATTTCATCGTAAAGTTCTTTAAGAGAAGTGGCTTTCTCTGCTTCAGATGAATCGCGTAGTGGTCGTGCCAGATTTCCTAGATATCTGGACTGGGAGAAGAAAAGCCTATTCCCTACATAAATTTGAGAGTAAGTGCCACAAGCAATATCTAAAGCCAATAATAGTTTGCTAGGTACATCAAACACATGGTGAAAATAGGCATAATTAATTCAAAACAAAGTATATCTATAGAATTGAAATAATTCAGAAAGACAGTATCGACAAACAAGAGAAACAAAAATAAAAGCTTATATTTTAGAAACATAACATGCAGTAAATGTGGTAAGGGAACAAAAGTTTCATACTTGTACAGCCTTCAAACTTTTCAAACTTATGATGAGATAAATAGTTTCTACTCAATAGTTCTTTGACCTTCCGAAATTCAGATTGACGCCTTTCAACCTGCGAAAATAACTTATAAGATCATATGACAAATAAAAGGAATACAAGATACAGCACAGAGATAGAAATTTGCTGTCCAATTATGATACCAGTACCTAAATGTGGAGATAACATGCCTGCCTGATCAGTATACCAAGAATATTCAAAATTGACGCAAAAGATTAAACTCTATAGAAAAGTAATATGATACCGAAACAATTGATACTATTTAATAGTCAATTCACTATGGCCCTGTTTGGATTGACTTATTTGAGTTTATCTACTCACCATAAGTTTCTTCAGACTGTTTGAGAGAACTTATGAAAACAGCTTATGACAATTTTCACAAGCTTGTTTTGGCCTATTTTCATAAGTTCTCCAATACAGCTTATAAAAAAAATATATATCTTTTTCTATAAAAATAACTTACGTAAGCTTATGCATAATTTCATATCATGATAATAGCTCTTACTATAAGCTGCAAATAAGCTATTTATCGAAATAGGCCATATGCAGGGTTTGTTTGGATTGACTTATTTGAGTTTATCTACTGACATGAGACTATTTGAAAAAACATATGAAAACAGTTTATGACAATTTCCAGAAAACTTATTTTCATAATATACAAAAGGCTTAATAGCAGTTTTAACCCCCTAACTTTCCCAAAGTTGCAATTTTGGCCCCCTAAGAAAAAAAAACTACAAAACCGCCCCCTAAGTTTTGCACCTGTGGCAGTTTAGGCCCCCAAGTCCAATTTTGACTCGGTCAACGCTGATGTGGTACCCCAAGTGAGGTGCCACGTGCTTTTTTTTTTTTTTCTTGGGGGGCCAAAACTGCTACAGTTGCAAAACTTAGGGGGCGGTTTTCAAGTGTTTTTTCTTAGGGGCCAAAATTGCAACTTTGGGAAAGTTAGAGGGCTAAAACTGCTATTAAGCCTATACAAAAACAATTCAACTTCATTTTATCTTTTTCTATAAAAATAAGTCATATGAGCTTATACATAAGTGCATGTCCTATAAGCTGCAAATAAGTTGTTTATCAAAACAGAACAGACCCTATATATAGTTTTTGGTGAACTTGTATTCATTAGACATATATATTGAAATATGCATGATGGAATTGAAGAAAAAAGAAAAGAAAATGTATACCTGCATTCGAGCTTGATGGATTGAAGAAGTGAGGTGGTGCGTAATGAAACGCCTCCAAGAAGCCATGAAAGAATGTGGTGAATGGCGTTGTTGAGATGAGATGAAAAGAGAAAAATATGTATATAAAGGAAATAACCAATCCTAACAGAAATGAATTTCAGTCTAACTGACTAACAAACTCCCTGTCAAACGAGCAAGGACTTCCTGTACATGTCTTTGGGTACCTCCTTCGCCACCTTCACATTGCCTTTTTACATGACCCAAGTTGTTGACTTGTTATTATTGATTGTATTATTGCAAAAGACTACAAGGAAGTTTTGTCTGGCATTCAACATATTAAAAATTTAAAATGTAACTTTTTTAACATTAAATTTTTAAATTATTCCTTTTTTAAAATTTTTAATAAATATTCTTAAAACACTTGTTAAGAAAATTCTTATTATTATTAAAAATAAGGCAAGACTCCCCTTTTTGGGCTTTGACCCTCTTTTTTATTAAAAAAAATATTGGTGAGACTCCTTTTTGAACCTTTATAATACTCACTATTTTATTAAATGAAATTGTTTGGATGAAATGCTTGTAGGTTTTATACTTGATAGACGAATCCAATGTATAGTTGTGAAACCCAAGTAGAGTGATTATTAATAGTATGTTTGATTTTTCAAAATAAACTCTTTTTGGTATCAATTATAAGTAACTAAATGTATTAAATAAAGGATGTATCTGATCCATATTATATATCACATGCATCGTTAATTCCATTAAGTTAAAAAGTAAAAAGTTGTTTATAATTGAGACTATGAGTAAGAGATTAGACAAGTATTTGTATACGGTTTGATTTATAAATTAATCATTAGAATGTGAGACCGTAAACTAAACATGAATTCTTGCCATTAGCTAAACCATGAAACAAATTTTTGTCTAAGAAAAGATCATTTGAAAACATGAATTCTTGTCATTAACTAAACCTTGAAATTCCTTAAAAAAAGACTAAACCATGAAACGCTGTTCTGGACTCATAGGTGGATTGGGGGTACTCCGCTTTATGTGTGGTTTCCTCGGTTATTTGACTTAGCTGAGAACAAAGATGCTACAGTGGCTAATTTGTTCTCTCTTGGTCTTATGCATGGAAGGGAGGGACGAAGATGGCGCTGCAGGTTGTGGGCGTGGGAGGAGGATTTGTTAGAGGAGTGTAGAACTTTACTATTTGATGTCTCTATTTTCCCTAATGTTTCAGATAAATGAGTGTGGCTCTCGGACCCTGTTGGGGGTTATACTGTGCATGGTGCTTATGATATACTGACAAACGGTGTTACACCCACTATGGACACACCTTTGGAGTTGGTTTGGCATCATCAGGTTTCTCAGAAGGTTTTGGTTTTTGCTTGGCAGCTAATTCAGGATCGTTTACCAATGAAAGTTAACCTGCCAAGTTGCAGGGTTATACCAACATCAATGGCTTATTGTGTTTCAGGATGTGGCCACGTTGAAACGGCCGAACACTTATTTCTTACATGCACAACTTTTGCAACATTATGGCAGCATGTGCGTGAATGGATTGGTTTTGTGGGGTCGATACTAATAATATTTTCGATCATTTGTTGCAATTTACTTTGATGACAGGTCCTGGTAAAGCTAAACGTTCATTCATGCAGCTAAATTGGCTTATGTGTACTTGGGTTGTTTGGAACGAACGAAACAACCGGCTGTTCAATAATGTTGTAACTTTAGTTCCTCGTCTGTTAGACAAGGTTAAATTGTTATCTCTATGGTGGTTGAAAGCCAAAAATGTAATGTTTGTTTTTTGCACGTAGAGGTGGTGGTCAAGCCTTTTAACTTGTTTGGGCATTGGCTAGACACTTTTGTGCACATCTTCCTTACTGACATACTCTGTTGTACTGCAGTAGTTTCCTAGTCACACCTTGTGCTTGGGAACTGCTTTTTGTTTTGGTTATATAATTTCATTTTGGCTTGTTCAGAAAAAAAAACTTTTTGTCTACGAAAATATCATTTTTCTTCGACATAGAAAATATTATATTTGCATCTCTCTTTAGTAGAGCTTTGTTTGTCTCGATGCTCTGTCCACTGCAAGTGAGAGGTGCGATTGATTCCTCAAATTAATCGATCCTTGGATTGGATACTAAGTTTTAAAATAAAAAATATTCGTCCAAACTCATATATTTATAGATTAAATATGTTTTTTGTCCCTATAAATATGTTAACTTTTTATTTTAATTCCTATAAAAAATTCTTCAACTTTTAGTCCCTCAAAAGTTTTTTATCGTCACTTTTGGGTCCCTCATGAGCCCATATGCAGATTTCTTACGACACAACAGGAGGACAATAGAAGGAGATTCGTAAACAGGGAAGGCGATTGAAGTTTGGCTGGTAATCATCCTTCTTTCTTTCTTCGTTTTTATTCGCATCTCTGATTCCCAAATGCTGCTGCGTTTTCATAGAAGCTCAGGTTCCTACTTGCATTTAGTTCTGCTAATTTTATCTTTATTTTTCTTAGTATCATTGAAAATTGTATTCATTGTCGCCTCCAAGGTGTAGTCGAATTATGTAGGTGCTTGCTTCGGGGTCTGATCTGATCCATGTAATGTTGTCAATTACTCGTTATAGCGTGCTGGAATTTGAACATTTAGTACAAATGGTGATTATTCAACCACTTTAGATCTGTAGCATAGTGGAATATGAACAAATTGAAATCCCTATTTTGCAATTAACTATATTTTTCGGTAGTAATCATCAGAGTATCTTTTTTTTTTTTTGCTTATGTCTATACTGTTCTTTTAAGTTGTCAATACTATTACACATGATGTTTTAAACTCAAATTTTCGTTGCTTTGTCTAATAAAGTTTTGCACCAGAATTTTAATCAAGTTCAATTTTTTAAACTAGGGATTTCAGATTCTGGCAAAAGGCTTTTGGAATGGCAGCGATTTACAGTCTTTACATCATCAACAAGTCTGGTGGATTGATCTACTATAAGGTTACATTACTCACTGTCACTGAATTTGAAATTCTTTTTATTTTGTTTCTTGAATGATATATTTTACTCTAAATTGGTATCTTTCTTTGATGAGTATGTTGGGTTCACATTGTAGAATGAGTTTCAGTCGATAAGTTTTATTAAAGATGACCAACATACATTTCGTTTTTTATCCCACTGGTTTCTCAGTATATGTTAACTAGAATCAATCCCATCTAATGTGAAAGAGCTTTTGCTAGTGTTGCACCTTTTCTTCTTTAATTGAAAACTATGATTTCAATTATCGTTTATAATAGAACATTAAGGCGTAATTTGATCCATGTTTCCGACCCCAATTCAATGCGATAAGGCTTGGTTGTTGTTATTGTAATTGAACTCTATGATGTATAATTTGTTAAACTTTTTGATATTTAGGATTATGGGTCAGCTGGACGAATGGATACCAATGATACCTTAAGAGTGGCTAGCTTATGGCATTCAATGCATGCCATCTCTCAGCAATTATCACCTGTGTCAGGTTGCTCAGGAATTGAACTACTCCAAGCTGACACATTTGATCTCCATTGCTTCCAATCACTTACAGGTATTGTTTTAAATTAAATAACTCAATATTAGGTTAGAGACTCTCAAATTCACATGATGAATCAAATTAAGAATGAATGCCAAACATCATGTGCCTATTGATGATTGATATATGTATGAAGGAGGATTTAAATAAATAATTTTTATATACTGTCATTTATAAAATATTAAGCGGATATGGATTCTCTAACTTTCTAGTGGGAAAGGTACAGTAAGTAACACTGGACCATTCTGATCCGTCATATAAATCGAGTGTTCCAGATGAAGCCACATGTTAGATTTTTTTTCCTTAAAATTTGCTTAAAACAGTAAAACAAGTGGAGAAAATTCACAACACCTGCCGTGTCTCTGTTGCCGCGACAACGACACCGCCGCCACGAAGTAGCTCCGTTCCCTCCATGACGTGCCGTTGTCCATCACACCAACCTACTGCTGCGTTGCCTGCGCCCCATTCATTATTATTTTAGAAAATAGAAAAAGAGTGACACGTAACTTCATATGAAATACCCAATTTATCTGATGGATCAGAGTGGTACAAAAGTTACTCTACCTTTCCCGCTAGAAAGTTAGAGAATCCGTTTCCATATTAAGCACTCACTGCTTAGTACAAATTTTTTAATTCCATGAAAATAAATTTATTTACACGATATACGACTTAGTCTATGTGAAGTAAAGGTTGCAGGCATATGCTACTGATTTGGATGATGATGATGAACACTATAGTTTAGATATTTCTAGATGATTGGCTTGTGTATAAGTTCTCACAACTTGCGGTTGAATTATACTGTAGTATATACCCTTATTTAGATTTTAGATTTTGATATAACTTGTATATAAGTCATGCCATATGAAATTAACTCTTCTCTCCCACAGGGACAAAGTTTTTTGCAGTGTGTGAGCCTGGCACTCAACAAATAGAAAGTTTATTGAAATATGTATACGAATTGTATACGGATTATGTTTTGAAGAACCCCTTCTATGAGATAGAGATGCCTATTCGATGTGAGCTCTTTGATATGAACCTAACTCAGTCAGTACAAAAGGATCGTGTTGCACTGTTGGGTCAATAAATCGCTGGCCAAGGCCAAGTTTTATTAATCACTGTCTTGTAAGAGGTGCTGCTACTCTGTTTTATTGTACCTGGTCTGTGTATTTGCTTACAGAAAAACACTTTGAGATTCAACTATATGAGATTCTTCATTTCTTACCATGTTTTTTCCAATACAAATGCGATATGTCTCTATATGTATATCACTACTTACTTGGCCATGTTTTTCTAACCCATATGCAATTTGTTGTAGATATGATGGTAATGATACATATTAGGAGAATAAAAGTAGTTTGTTAGTTAGTTACTTGATTACAAGATTGCAATAGGTGGTTAGATTGCTGTTCACTATAGTGAATAAGTTCTTGAAAGTAGTTTGGCAGTAAATTAGTTAGTAATTGAACCCAAAGATTATTAGGATTGTGAGTTGAGTTCCAAACATCCTTACCAACAAGAGAAATATTGGTGGCTCTAGCAGAATGAATACAAAGACCATCCTGATTTCTAAGAGTAACTGTATACCATTTCACCCAATGGTTAGACTTGCTACCCCAAATGAACTGCCTCACACTTCTGTCAATCTGATCACAAACACATGTTGGCAGCCACATGTTCTGCACGGGATAAACTGGCATAGAGGTGATGATAGACTTAGCAAGGGCCACTCTGTCAGCTCTTTTAAGAAGTTCACTCTTCCAACCTGCAAGTCGGCCATTATCTGTATCTAGATCCAACCTGCAAGTTGGCCATTATCTGTATCGACAATGTAGGCAAAATCATGCTTTTTAACCTGGTTAGACAGAAAAGGAAAGCCTAAATACTTGTCTTGTTTGTAAGTATGATGGGATTCAATAATTGAAGCATATTTAGCAACCTTAACATTAGTTAAATTTGAGGAGGGAAAAAACATGGTCAACGTTAGTTAAATTTGTGGAGGGAAAAAACGTGGATTTTTGCAGATTCACATTGAAACCAGAATCTAGACAAAAGTGTTGGAGAATATCCTTGACACGCTTGGCTTGCAAAGCTTTAACCTTAGGAAACAGAAGGCAATCATTTGCAAAAATAATTGAGTTTTATTCAAAATAAAAGCTTACAAAAATTAAAATAATAAACTATTGTAAAACTAACAAAATGAATGCAATTTTATTATTTCAAAATGATAAATCGGGTGGTCTATGAAGCCTATTCTGAGATGGTTCAAATTGGTCTCTGGGCTTAGAGTTAACTTATCTAAGAGTAGTCTTATTTCGCTGAACGTGGATGACTCATTCCTCACTATGTCATCTACTTTTCTCAACTGAAAGATAGGTGACCTGCCTTTCAAGTACTCAGGAGACCTAGTTGGTGTGAATTCACAGAAGACATCTACTTGGAAGCCAATGCTAGATGTTCTCCTATCAAAGCTATGGCATAATAGGTATGTTAGTCACTTAGTCTTGGGGGGAGAATAGTCTTAACTTAATTCTGTCATTAATTATATACATATCTTCTGCCTTTCTTTGTTCAAATTGTCGGATAAGGTTCTCAAAATGATGTTTCATATCCAAAGGGGGTTTTCTTGGGATTGAAGGGGGGAAAGAATGTTGTGTGGGTTAAGTGGTATCTGGTGTGTAAGTAAAAAAGAGATTGGGATCTTGGAGTGAGAGATCTCAAGGTATTTAACCTTAGCCTGTTAGCTAAGTAAGGTGGTGAGTTTTGGTGGTTACGTCTGCCTTATGAAAGGATGTGTTGATGGTCAAGTATGGTTTAGGGATTGCAGGTGGCACCTCTCTGTTTTGCAAATAGGCTCTGTTGGACGGTTTCTTCCTTTTGTTGTCTTCGACCCACATAACTCGAGTAGAGGATGCCTGGTGTAGTTTTAGTAAGGTTGTGAATGTTTTTCAGTTAAATATCCTGTCTGATAAACTCCCTGGTTTGAGGGTCATGCCTTTTGGGGACCCCGTGTGCTCTTTGTAAAATTATGAGTTAGTTTTTCTCCATCAAAAGTGATTACATTTTGATACCTACTTATCTTTGCCCGTGTCATTGTGTGGGGTCACCAAGAATCAGAAGCCCATTTGTTTGCTTAGTGCAATTTATCTTCCTTTTTCTTGTCTAAGAAAAAATCTACTATCTATTTTATGAATGGTGAGTAGATCCTTTAGTGTGCACATGCAGAAAGAAGTTATGGGTATCCTTGACTAGGAGTCTGGTTTTTTCTTCTTTTCCCTTTCTCTTTTTTGGATACTTATAATTTGGTTGTAGCCTACTTATCTCTTTCACTTACTTGAGTTATGATATCTGTGTTACTATGGGATATATATATTCTGCTATTTAAAAAATAAATGTCCTGTTTTATCCACCTTATAAGTAACTTAATGGATTTTTGCTAACTTTTTGTTCACTGAAATGATTTTTTTTTTTCCTTTTCTTTTTGACTGTTGCTGAAATGCATGTTATCAAGTACCACTAATATATATAGTTATTGAGCTAGCTTTAAAAAAAAAAAGATTCGGATTTGCTGAGTTTGATGCGTGTAAGGCATGGTGCCTTTGAGTCAGCCTAGTCTGTTGGATAAATCCTATGTCTCAGATCAAGCCACGTATCCAACTCTATTTTATAAAGCACTCTGCACACACAAAGGTGGAACCATTGTGCCATACCTTCGTCCTGTTAGTTCCCATCGGGCCTCCGCACGCTGTTTTCGTTCACTTCCACACGCCGTCAAACCTCAGCACACCGTGGAAGATCTGTATGTCATTCAACCTCTACATGCAGTCGGTCTGCAACCGTGAACCTACAGCTTGTTTCTTTTTCAAGGGTTGGAACATGAAAAGATGAAAAATGACTGTTGGTAACCTAGCACCCAAGACAGAAGAAGAAATCAAGAAAGAACAAGGTGGTTGTCAATGAAAATGCACCCAAGTCCATGTGAGTGATTATGGATTTAATGATTTCATTATAGCTTCAGTTTTCTGGTGCTGTTTTCAGCCTGGTCAATATAGTTACTGGTGCTGGAATTATGGCCTTGACTGCAAAGTCTTACATACCATTATGGCAAGGACACAGTGTCGACATATTTGAACAGCGAGTCTGTGGCGTTGGTAGGGTGACTCAGGTGGTGTGCAGTGACCGGTGCAAACACCAACGGATAGATCGAAGAAGGTTGTAGTTATGCATGCCTTTTTTTTTTGAGAGAGAAGTTATGCATGCCTCTTATATGTGATGACTGATGCAACATGTGGCTTGATCTGAGACATAGGATTTATCCAACGGATTATTGCTGACCCGAAGGCACCATGCCTTTCTCGCGTCAAAGTTAGCCAATCCAAATCCAAAAAAAGTTATTGTAGTCTGTTTAGCATGTTGTAATAATTTATTTCAAGGCTTATGCATTACATTTCTAAGACCACATTGTATGTCCCCATTCCATCATGATTTATCCAAACGCACTTTGGTTGTCAAATACATGAGTAGCAATCGAGTGTGATATCATGCAACAACTAATTTCCACATTATCTTAATTAACAAAAAGATTAGTTAATAAGCAATGATTAATTTTTCACACGCGTGGGAAAACCATAGGGCCACCGTGCCAAATTCATCTTTATAACATACACAGTCTGGATGCATTAAATTATTATTATCATTCCAGCACTTTACTTATATTCTAAAATCACATACATAGTTAATAAGCATGCTCTTGGAATCTTGTCTACGTGCCAAATTGGAGAAGACATAAAAGATATTATGCTCCTTTACATTACATGTTGAAAAAGTTCAGCATATGTGACGCAAATGCTGCTTGCTGTTCCTGCTTTTGATTGCACAGATAGATATAGATACTCTTTCATGTGTAAAGATAATATAGTTTTTAGAAATGACATTTTGATTTCAAAATTTTGATATCAAATATCGTGTTCTTTGTTTTATATGTGTATGCGTATTTGAAATGTGTGTAAGTTGTAGAAGATGAAAGTGAGATATATATAAACATATACGGTGACTTATTATGATGTTCAAATAACATAACTCTAAGTTTATATATCATTTTATTAATTAAGACCCTATCTTATTCTCAAATGCAATATGGAGCACAATTTTAAAATAACCAGCACTGGATTTGGATTCTAATCGTTCACATAATCAGAGGAGTCTACCAAGATTGTTAAATCAATACTTCAGATACATGTTTCACCTTTTGTGTTTTAGTCCTTTTTACCAAAATGGGAATGTGAGCCGTTTGATAACAACTAGCACAATTTTACATTTGCTAACCATGATCGTCAAATTAAGATTTCACAACTCATGTTCCGGCTTTGTATTTTGGACCCATTCATAATAAAAATGTGAGCCGTCTGATTTTGATTCAACAGTCTAGATCTTATCACTGCATCAAAAATCCCACCTAATGATACCTAGGTTCTAAACAAAAAAAATTGAAGAAAAAGGAGTGAGAAAGAGTGAGATAAGATAAACTCCTAAAGTAGTGACTACCCAAATATACATTTATTTAAGAAGTTGGTCTGTCTATAAAGTTAATGAACAATGATGGTTGTATACGCATGTGCAAGGGTCTAGACTAAAAGATTTTCGGTTAGGAATCCCAACAAGAACCAGTGCATGTGCAGTTTGATTTGTCACTTGTTCTGTTCCTTTAAGGAAAAAAGCCCCACCAATGTATGTGCATGTTAGTCATTAAACAATGCTTATAAATAGAGACACTTCAATTGCATTCAACATCACATCAGAGCAAACAAAACTGCACATTCAATGGCATCTTCTACTTTGGTAGTTATCATGTTCTTTCTCTTCATTGAAAAACACTTTCATGGTGCCACTGCTAACTATGGAGGTTGGCAGAGTGGTCATGCCACTTTCTATGGTGGTGGTGATGCTGCTGCCACAATGGGTGAGTTTCGCTTCTATCTTTGTTAACAAAAAGTAAAGATTTTAATCTCATGGTGTAGTAGTAATAGCAATAGTGTCACCATAGTTTAAAATTGGGGTCCTCAAGTGCAATTGTGTCTGTTTTAAAACAGTTTTAGAGGTTTCTGCTATCGGTAACCACAATTCTAGCCGCATTTTACCGCAATATAAATGTTTGCATCGTAACCACAATAACAACTTAAAACCATGTGTGTCATGATCCGTGATATTTTGAAGAATTTATGTTAAATGTGATTTAGACAATCAGTTGTCGTAGCAAATACATGAAAAAGATGATTGTGTTTACATATAGTTTTGTTTGATGCATGTAGGAGGTGCATGTGGTTATGGAAATTTGTACAATCAAGGATATGGAACAAACACTGCAGCACTAAGCACAGCTTTGTTCAACAATGGTTTGAGCTGTGGGGCTTGTTATGAAATGAGGTGTGTTGGTGATCCAAGATGGTGCAAGCGTAGCACCATTGTTGTTACTGCCACAAACTTTTGCCCACCAAATTTTGCTTTGCCAAACAATAACGGAGGTTGGTGTAATCCTCCTCTGCAACACTTTGATATGGCACAACCAGCTTTCCTTCAAATTGCTCAATATAAAGCTGGAATTGTTCCTGTATCATTTAGAAGGTATATAAAAGCCATCAATTTGGTAGTTTTCAAGCTTTAAAAGCTTATAAAACGTTGAAATAACGACAGAAATTAGAGAGAAAATAAAATTGATCGCCAAAGTTGACGTCTCTAAGACTTAGAGACGAATTTTAGCTTTTACCGTCTCTAAATTTCATCCGCTATGTCAACTTTTTGCAGCAGTTTATACATTATTATGCATTTGATTCATTGTTATATCCTTGTGTTCCAGCGCTGATTAAAAATCATCAAATTATATTGTTTAACAAGGCAGAAAAACATTTTAACAATTACTACAACATTCCCATTTTGTATGTGGTTGTGATCTTTTGTAATTTGTTATGATTTTCTACAAACTTATTCAGTTTGTTTTTTTCTTATTATTTGGTGATGATTGAAGAGTGTCATGTATAAAGAAGGGAGGAATAAGGTTCACAATCAATGGCCACGCTTACTTCAACTTGGTTTTGATCACCAACGTCGCGGGTGCAGGAGATGCCCATGCAGTGTCAATAAAAGGGTCCAAAACTAGATGGCAACCCATGTCAAGAAATTGGGGCCAAAATTGGCAGAGCAATTCCTACCTTAATGGTCAAAGCCTCTCTTTTAAAGTAACCACTGGTGACGGTCGAACTGTGACTAGCTACAACGTGGCACCAGCTAATTGGCAGTTTGGTCAGACCTTTCAAGGGGGTCAGTTTTAGACTTTTGTAAAATGTGGGGTAGGTTATTGAAGAAGTTTGTAATTTGTAGGTATTTAAAAAAACGTATTGCGGATTTGGAATGGATTGTGGAGTTGGGTTTCAATCATGTACTTTTTTTCATGGGCTCAAACTTGGTTGTAGACCAGGTTAATAGACACTCGCGATAACACGAAAGTAGACACTATTTTTGTTACATGTAGGATCCTAATTGGTTTATGGAACAACTCTTATGTGGAGTTTTCTAGTAGAGTGGTTAATATGATTGCTCATTGTCTAGCATAGGTGGTCATTCATCATATGTCATTTCTCATCTTTATTATGACCTTTCATCATGTATTAATCATTTGATTTTTGATTATATGAATTAGTTTTTCCTCTTGTAAAACAAACATTTAAAAATCGGCTAAAATTCTAATGACAATCGAAGTTATCCGCTAGAAGTAGAAACTCACATATCCTCGTCCTCATGGTTGAGATAGTGACATGATCTATGCCATGACAGTTAGACAAAACAAAACAAATAGCATATATTAGTGTCTCAAAATCTGATATTTATTTCTTTTTGTTTTAATCAAGCCGCGACAACACAGATTATATCATCATCTTAGTTGTGTAATCAAAGAGACCAAAGAATACAATGTACCACAGTTTCTAGCAATTCCTACAAAACTATGAGCAACTCTATTGTTACATCTCTTAACATAAATTAAACTAACATTAGACATACTGAACAACTATTCAAGACAGTCAGACACCACAATATCCTTGTATTCCAGCTTAGTTTTCCCAAGCACGCAGTTCACAAACATTTTGCATATTTTGTGTAGACATCCACCGGAGACACCATCGCAGTCCCATAATCTCCGGAAAAACTGGAGCCTTTGTCACATTCTCCCTCTTTGTTGCAGCTGCAGAAAGCATCCCTTCATGGTTCCACGCTTTCAACCCCAGCAAAGGAAATGATCCTCAAAACAGCCTGCATCAATATTGATTTTAAGGATACCAACTGGCGAAGCACTCCCATTTGTAGTATTCACTTGAACGTGATCCGATATACTCTTGCTGCAGGCTCGGATTTTGCAAACTTGATTGAAGTGCTCAGCAAAAGCAGACACTTCTTGATTTTAAAGCATGGATCTGACCTTTGTTAAATACAACATCATTTCAGCTTTTTCCGAATGCACCAAAGAGTGAGAGTAAACAGTTGATTGACAGTGTTGTCTCCAATTAATGTATTTCTCAATTGTCCAATAGGTAAGAAACTAATTACTGCAAAGTAAAATAAGTAATAAAAGACTTTAATAAAAAAAATTAAAATCCAAGTCTTATGAAGAGCCAGAAAGAATTACCGATATACACAAACCAACTATGACCAAGAAATTGACCAGGTAATAGGAGGAGTCTGAAAATTATGAAGTGGACAAAGAAGAGATCAAATTAAAGCCATATAAATATACCATACAAAAACAATAACCTAAAAACTAAGCGAAATAAACGGTTCAATTCAAAGCTAGGATACGCAAACCAACTGTGACCAAGAAACTGAGCAGGTAATATACTTCCCTCCAGAGGCACATTTTCCCCCCAGCGCCTACTATGCAAGTCCACGTCCACGAGGCATTTTCTTGGAGCTCAAATCTTCGACGTCAGTGTATAATCAAATAAAATGACAGAGCCTGCATCCTTAAATACTCATGGAGTACAGCAATCAAAGTAAATTGAAAAAGAAAAGGACACTCAAATAACATAACAACAGAGGTGGAGAAGTGAATATGCAAAGAGCTCAGCTCATAGTGGATGTATAAGGTACTGAAACGGACACAACATTGACACGGGAATGTTGACAGCGGTGGTAATTTGAAAATTTTGAATAATTTAATATTATCACATGTGTCAGAGTCATGTCCGTGTCGGAGACCAATTGAGTAAGAATGAGAAATGATTTCGATGGGATGCAATTGAGTGCAGAAAGAAATTAGGAGTCTGAATATTATGAAGTGGACAAAGAATGAGATCAAAGCCATGCAAAATATGCCATAAAAAAAACAATAACCTAAAAACTAAGCGAAATAAACAGTTCAATTTAAAGCCAGGATACACGATTACCAGTTTCACTTCCAGGTATGCACCTTCTCCAAGAGAAGCATCCTGTCAAAACCAAAATGATCAAAGAGACGTCTTGATATTTTTAAAGTTCTTCCATAATAAAAACATAATAACATGATTCAAGTATTAACTCTCTTCTACATCACATAATAACATTGTAACCATGAATAATGTGAGCAAAGGAAGCAATACAACAAATTCTAAGTCACAAAATGATTAACAATACTCGATTAGTTGCAACTGAGCAGCACGTCTGTGTTTGAAGGAAGTTTGACAACCTTGTTACTGTCTATATCCACTTTCAATTTTGTATACTGAATAATTGCTGCATACTCTAAGGTCTAAACTTGCCTTAATCAGAAAATAACTCTAGCAAAAAGAAATAACAGCATATCAATATCAGAGAGATT
>Ga0228710_1003373_pt1 | contig 25458 bp, 13 predicted proteins | sample MedpolnodulmetaG_FD_177995 | JGI IMG/M metagenome (GOLD analysis project Ga0228710, IMG submission 177995) | Root nodule microbial communities from Medicago polymorpha collected in Santa Monica, California, United States - pink nodules | ecosystem: Host-associated > Plants > Roots > Nodule...
AAACCTTAATCCTCCCAATCCTTTTTCTTCTCTCTTTTTCCTTTTCTTCTTCCTTCTTTTCAATTCAAACCCTAATCCCCAAATCTGAATCTGATTCAAACCCAGAAACCAAAAAATAGAATTCAAACAAACCCCAAATCGTGTACTGTTCATACAAACCCAAAAATTTGTTCCTTTCATACAAACCCAGAATTCAAATTTCGTGTACATAGAATTTGTGTACTGTAAAATCTGGAGAGAAAAAATGATTGAAGCGCGTTTGAGGTTTGCCGTGGTTTTGGATGCGGTCACAGGTTGTGTTTGTGCTGCTATATCAGTTTCGGCAGGATGGGAGTTTTGCTGCCATTTATGTGCTGCTATATCAGTGCCTGTGCTGCTACCAGTTTAAAAAAAAAATATGGAAAAAAAATGAAATTTATCGACTGGGTTGTTGTGTTTTTATTTTCTAGATCGACTTTGTTTCTTTCTCTTTCAAGTTTGCTATCACCTTTATGTTATTGAGATTTTAGTTTTTGTAATGAATGTTTGGGAGGAATAAAGTTTTGTTGTTGATTCAGGAATTTTGTGAAGATGAACATAAAGATGAAATTTCAATTTTTTGGAAGATGAAATTTCAATTTTTGTGATTCACGTGCCAAGCCTTTAACTATTTTCTTTCTTGTTTTTTTTGTTTAAAAAAAAAAACTTTTTTTTTTTATTCAAGCAATTACACTGGTGGCATTTTGTATTAAAAAAAAGGCAAAATGCACAGGCGACGTGATAACTAAGCGTTGACCAGATTAAAATTGGCTAAAAGGTCAATATTGCAAAGGAATCGCAACATTGACAAACTTAGAGGGCCAAAACTATAGTTTAGCCTTTTTTTAAGAAAAGTTTTGAATAATGTATAGTCGTAACATAAATTGAAATAACAAAATAATAAATTTAATTTGAAAAGTCTAATTGTAACTGCCACAGTACATTTTTAAATTAGTTTTGAATAATGTCTTTCTTTTTTGAAAGAAATGTTTTGAATAATGTCTAATTGTAACATAAATTGAAATAACAAAATAATAAATTCAATTAATATATTTAATTTCAAAAGTCAAAACTTTTAGTTATGTATCAATCTTATGCGAAGCAAATTACAAAAAAATAATATAAAATCAAAGAAAATCATTAGCTATCAATGTCTCAAAGTAACCCAACAAACCTCAATAAGTCAATTAATGAATCCATGTCATGGCTCTCCTTGGCACCACAATCACCACAAGACCACAAATCAGAATGTAGCTCTAGGCTCTAGCTCAGTGTTTCTTTAACACATTTTTTTTTTTTTTAAAAAGCTAAATTAACCCATCCAAATTGACACTGGAAAGAATCGAACCTGAGACCTGGAAGAGGAGCACACTCCCAGATCCTAAGTCAATGCCACCAAACCAACCCAAATGGATTTGTAGGACTTAATCTTAGTCCCATGCTCACAAAAATATGTCTAAATGTTTGTGAATGTTGTGTGGCTCATGCTTATTAGTACCCATAATTAAGAATGTAGTTCTGATTGACCCCAAAAGAAGTGTAATTCTTGTTACTTACATTCACTATATATGCGTCTATTTAGTAGTGTTATAGAAAATGTCCTCAATATGATCATTCTTCTGTCCATATCAATTTTTCCATCAACACAAAGCTTTATATCGCCGATAGGATTGTTCAAAAAATTTATAAACTGAGTCTTTCTAAAAACATAATTGTGACCGACAAGAGAGCTAATTCGGTTCAATTCATAAACTATTTGTTACAATTTGGTTCGGTTTTTGGATTTAAACAATCATAATATTTGATTTGTTTTTTTTTTCCTCCAACAATCCTAATTCTACGTTCACTCATATCATATCTGGCCATCCAAATAGAGCCTAGTTCACAAAAAAAGAAAAAAAACCGGAAACAAATCACTTTTTTTTCTTCTTCTTTGTCTAATGGTACAAACAATATCTACCATAAATACATCTACATTCACTTTTGACGGTGCAATACAGATAATAACTCTAGCACCACCAATGTTAAGGTAAACCAATTTGTAATTAATTAGATCCCACGAGTAGGAAAGGTCCTTCAATGTTTCATATTCAAATTCCAAAACATATCTTTCAAAGTAAAAGCACGCAAATAAAACTAGGTTTTTATCCTCGTTGAGGCTAATAGCCCATCTACCATAAACATGTGTGAACCATACAAATTTAATAATACTTATGTAATGCATATAAATTTTTGAAGTCAATACGCACTTTCACTTAATCACCATCCAAAAGAAGTACTATAAAAAGACTTGTGCGGGAATGAAATTCTTTGGAAAAATGCTATATAATGCAAAAGCATTATCCCGAATTCATCCTAACCTTTATTCTGCCAAACCTTTTTTTTTTTTTTAAATTCAACTTTTACCGTGACTTCCCATGTATTACGGGCTTGGCAACTTTTTATTGGTTAAATTTAAATTCGTGATGCGCTCAGGATTAGTTTAATCGCTTTATTTAGCAATGCTCAATTCTTTGAGGGAAGAGCGGCTGAGAAATTAGAAACTAGAGTTATTTTAAAAATTCAAATCTTATATATAGGAATATTTTAGTAATTTATCTAATTTACTTATGGATGAGAATACCAACAAATATGTGCATGTATCCATAAAGTAACGGGTACTCAAATACTCATGGATACTCGTTAAGCCACTCATCTTGTGCCTGTTGTGGATTTTATCCATGGACATCCGAAGGTAAGTTTTTTTTTTGTTGTCAATTGTCATCCTTAATGATGACATTCTTTAAGCAAAGGTTATTATTGTTTACGTTGCATCATCTCTCGGCTTCAGCTACTGGATAATACAATCCATAGCCAACTTTTAACACCTAAAGTTGTTAGCCGATAACGACAAGCATTTGAATTTCGGGTCAGACAAATTCCTATCAGACGACTGAAGGTTAAACATATAGAACACAACCAAATACGAGACAGTCGAGTCATTCTCAAGTCCATTATTGATGCATGAAGATCATAGGTGTGTTTGAAACAATTAAAGCTAAGTGTAACTTGACAATTTAGTGTCTTACTCGAATTTCATGTTTATAGTATCGCTAAATGAAGCGACAATTTGCATGGAGGTACGCTCCAAGAAGAGGATGCACGCGTGGATAGAGGAAATTAAAATGAAAACAACGTGAATGAGGGATGATCAAACCAAATACGGGGTGCATATACTTCATATAACGAAATGAGTCACACACACTACCCTCGAAAATAATAGAGTAAGGCTAAACCATTTAAGTCACAATATTTTGGCTTGTAGGACTAGTGTTGGCTATGAATACCATACTTGCATATATTATTTAGGGGTAACAGTTATTTTGGTCCCTAAATGCGTATTAAGTAGTCATAATAGTCCCTCAATATATCAAAATTTTAAAATAGTCCTTAATTGTATACTCTATTAGTCAAAATAGTCTTTAACGTTAAAATAATCTCTCAATACTCATAATAACTCTTTTCATATAAGGATTGTAATAGCAGTAAATAAGTATTTATAAGGACCATCCCTCAAAAAAAAGTATTTATAAGGACTTATATGATGATAAGTAAGTATAGTGAAGAACTAATATGACAATATAAATGAAACATTTTAATATCAGGGACTATTTTGTCTAACGGAGTGCACAATCAGGACTATTTTAAAATTTTGATACATTGAAATACTATTGTGGTTGCTCGTAGAACCAAAATGACTATTATCTCATTTATTTAACACATGCATTCAATCAAGCAAGTTATTTTTATAATCTCTTCAAATTTCGGTTTTACTTTTCAATTATTTGGTTTTTTGGTGTAGTAGCTCACAAAACACTTAACTTTCTACTTAACATTCTTAGAATGAGTTAGGAAATTCACGGTTTTGAAACATAATATTTTCCTCAACATAATCATTTAAATCGAAAGAAAAAAAAAATCACAATTGAGAATTATTAGATGATACCTTGATTCAGGGGTGGACCTATACTTTTGGTATTAGTGTGGCTAAAATATAAAAAAAAAAAACCATATATATTAACAAAGCAAATTAGTTACACATGAAACACAACATCAAAAATGGTTTGAACATTTTAATGTTAATAATTTTTAAAAAAAATGTTAAAAGCGTTTTCTACCGCTAGGCCAAGTAAGAATACATAAAACAAAATACAACATATATTATATATAATGCATTATTTAAGTCTAGTATAGGAAGGAAAAAAAATGGATAATAATATAATTTGGCTACAGTCACACTATACCTTATGGTGGGTCTGCCTCTCTCAACCAAACAATTAACATTGATTTTATTTTGAAATTATTTTATAAGTTCCCCAAGAGATATTTTTAGATGAAAAGGAAAGAAGGGATAACCTTTATCTTTGTCCAAAGTGATCTAGGCAAATAAAATAAACAAAACGTGCTGATATGGGACTACCAAAAACCAAAACAAGTCATTATTCAATTCAATTCAATGAATGAATGATGCAACTAGTAACAATGGATGTGGACTTCCCAACGGCGCTAGCAGTTTCTCTCACACAACAAAAATTGTTCTAAAGAACAAAACACACAAAACTCGTGCGTGTTTTCAGCTCCTCACATTCATAAATAGTACGGTATATAAAGCTTCCACCGCTCTATCTTCACTCTCACTTTCTTTTCTTCAACAATTTATTCCATACCAAAAAAAGCACAAAACAGCATGAATCATCACAACATGAAACCTATGAATTTTCAACAACTTCCTCATCTCTTCCTACAAGAGATTCCTATTTTGGGAAAGTCCAGGTACATGTTCTTTTTTCTACTTTAACTTGTCATACGTCCATCAATATCTTTTTAGTGGAATACAAAAATCATTAATTCATACTAGTAGTATATAACATGGTCAATTTGCATTAAATTAACTGTTAATGTGGTTTTATTACAGTGTAATGAAGGCTAATATTAAGAAGGAAGAACCTAGATGTGCACAAATGACAATCTTCTATGATGGGAAAGTAATTGTGTTTGATGATGTTCCAGCTGATAAAGCCAAGGACATCATGGTCTTTTCCTCCAAAGGAATTACCAGCACTTCACAAAACCACAATAACAACTATGCTTACTCTTCATTTCTTGCTAGAAATTCTGCCAACAATTCTCTTCAAGACTGCTATCAAGTACCATCTATACCTGTTATTTATGGTAATTCTTTTGGATATATTATGTTTGAGAGGGTGCTTGATTTGTGTCATGGTTTTGTTTTGTGTGTGCTTTTAATTAATGAATTTTCTTTTTATGTATTCAGATTTACCAATGACTAGGAAAGCTTCACTTCATCGGTTCTTGGAGAAAAGAAAGGATAGGTAAACCAGCCAGATCTCTCTCAATCAAATATTGTTTGATCTTTGTTAATAGACTTCACTTTTTGGGAAAAAATCAAATATCAAGTCAATTGAAAATAAAATTTAATGTAAGTTTGGTTCCACTTTTGGATTATCCAAGATTGATTTTGACATGTTTTGTTTCTCATAAGTTGAATTGATTTTGCCTACAGAATTGATTCTATTTGAAGCTGAAAATTGTTGATTTTGATTTTACACTCAAATTTATTATTCAATTTACTTTTACGTGAATGTATCCAAACATAAATCATTTTACATTCAACTCAATCTTAAAGCTAGAATCAATTTTACAGAATCAATTCATTCAAAATCAATTTTTCTCTTAGCAAAACAAAAGATATACTATTATGATGTTTGGGATCCATATTGACTGATTTTTTTGTTTATACTTCTTCAGAATTGCTGCCAAGGCACCATATCAAACAAGCAATCCAACAACCATTAATAAACCAATTGATGAATCCATGACATGGCTCTCTTTGGCACCACAATCACCACAACACAAATCTGAGTGTAGCTCCTCCACCCATGTGTTACTTTAACTGTTTTTGTTAGCACGGTGTTGTTTCTGTATGAACTGGATCAATCAGCTGTATGGCCCTCTATTTTTGTAGGACTGAGTCCTAATGTCCTATACTCACAGAAGTATGTATACATATTTGTGATTGTTGTGGCTCATGCCTATTAGTATCCATTATCAAGAGTGTAGTTCTGACTGATCCTAAAAAAAGTGTACTACTTGTTACTTACATAACTATTTATTTGTGTCTGTTTAGTATTATTGTTATAGAAAATGTCCTCAATGTCTTTTTTTTTTCTTTTCGATATTCAATTTGGTATTTGAAATCAATGTGATCTTTAATGTATTTACTTTGGCTCTCTTGTGAGTGGTTACGTAATATGGAAGGAAAACATAATTTTCAACAATAAAGAAAGTTCAATTCCACAGCTTTTGGACAACATTGAGACTCTTTTTGGTAAAAATAGCGGATAATTGATAAATTAGCTGATAGCTTATAGCTGATAACCGATAGCTGATAGCTTATAGCTGATGGTTGATGGCTGGTGACTGATAGCTGAAAAACTATTTGAAGTGTTTGATAAAATTAGCGGTTCAACTAGGTGATAAATGTAAAATGACATAAAAGGTCATTTTTAATTCATAATAAAATATATATCCATTAATATTTAAGTATTTAGTATTTTTATTAAAGTAATTTAAATTTATTAAATTAATTTTTATTGGCTAACATTTTATTTTATATTTATTTTAATTAGGTGTTTGTACTTTATAAAACAATTATATGTAACAATAGACCGTTATCAGAAGATATTATTATATGCATTTGTTTCGAACAATTATTATTAAATGTTTTATTAACAATAATACATACTTACACTTCCTATAAAAAAAAATAGATTCTTACAACGAACAATATCTACTGGAAAAAAAATTAATGAATGTTTTTTTTTGTCAAGTAGTCTAGTAGTTAGAATTCACCTTTTTTAAAGTGAATAAGTGGGGTGTCCGGAGTTCGAACCTCGACCCCTGCATATAATAATGCATGTCCCTACCATCTGAGCTATGCTCACGGAGACAAAATTAATGAATATTATATATACTATATTACTAACAACGGGATGAATATTTTTAAAGACAACGGGATGAATATTTTTAAAGACAACGGAATGAAAAAACTTATTGATAAGGGTAGAAATAAACTTATTGACAACGGAATGAAAAAGTTAGTTATATAATGGAATGAAAAAAAAACTTATTAAAAGATTGTTGCAATGTAAAAAACAGTGGGATGTATACAGGCAGTGATAAACACGTGGTGAAAAAATTTGTGCAACAGGACCATTACACAAAGCCAGTGAAATAAATAATGGAAGGATAAAAATGGGGTTTGATAAAAATAATAAGGGTATGAATGGAAGAAATATTGACAAGCTATAAACTATAAGTTCAAACGTTACTTAGAATAACGTCTGAAAAGTAGCTTATAAGCTCGTTGTAAAAAACTGTTACCAAACAGAGCTTTTTTTGTCAGATGAGCTTATAAACTGTTCGCTATAAGCTATGAGCTCGTTCAGTGACCTTACCAAACAAACCCTAAGTTGTTTTCTTTCTAGGGGGTGAAGGTAAAATTTAAGCATATTACTTTTGGATACCATAGTTGATGGACCAACCTTTTTATTTGTTTGGGCATTGGTTTGTGTTGGATAGAATACTTGTTATGTGTTAATATAAGTTTTATTTTGGTTTGTTCAAAACAAAAAAAAATCCTCCACAACGTAAAGCTTTATATTTCCAATCTCATAACTAGGATGGTTCATGGTTCGATTCAATTAGGAAAATCGAATCGAAAGGAAAACCGAAACAAATTGAAAAAGTTCGGTAAAATTGAATTGAAATGGTATAAAGGTTCGATGCATTGATTATATGTTTCTAAACCAAAACTACCTTTACAGAAAATTGAACTACACAATCAAAGTTTATCATATTAGACGGTTAAAGAAAAAATCAACAAACAAACCAAATATTATGACAACTAAAAAATTCCATACTTTTGTTTGAATAAGTCCAAACCATTTCACCAAAATTAATGTCAGGAATAATCGAATTTGAGATGGTTACAAAAAATGGTTTAATTACATTTTTGATTCCCTAATTTTTTAAAGTTGTGATTTTGGCCCCCTAAAAAGAAACTATTTTCAGGCCTCTTAAGTTTACTTTCTGTTGCAATTTTGGTCCCTGCGCCAATTTTGACCCAGTCAACAGACACGTGGGCGCCACGTCAGCGTTGACTGGGTCAAAATTGGGCTAGGGGTCGAAATTGCAACAGAAAGTAAACTTAGAGAACCTGAAAAAAGTTGTTTTTTTAGGGGGACAAGATCACAACTTTGAAAAACTTAGGGGACCAAAACTGTAATTAAGGCAAAAAAAAAATCCATACATTGAATTGAATCATTAAATCAAAATGAACTTTAACCGAAAGAACTAATTATGACATATAGGTCCCGTTTGGTTTGAGCTTATGAAAAATAGTTTATGTAAATAAATAAACTTTTATTTTAATTTATAAGTTCTCACTAGCGAAAATCGTATCTTCATAAACTGTTTTTTCATAAACAACCTTAAAAACTTATAAATAACACGTAAAAACTTATTTATTTGCATAAACTATTTTATATAAGCTCCAAAATAAGTTAATCGAAACGGACTCACAGCGTACAAGTTGTACTGAGATAACAGTTCGTGTGCTACCTATCACGATTTATTTCGATGCATTTTAGTTTAACGAGTTAGTTTTAAATATTTTCAAACGCCAATGCTTGAACAAATGCGTTGTACTAGTTGGTCAGGATATTCGGTTCAAGTCCCGGCAATCGGTTTTTTCTTTTTTCATTAAAGGAAATAATATAAATTTACACATTGTTTGGTTGAAGTGATAGCACTAACTTGCTGTTGCTTGGAATGAAAAGAAAGTTGTTATTTTTTTTTTTTGTTTACAAAGCTAAAAGGAGGAATTCTTTGTTACGTTGTGTTACTTTCTTATTTTTTAAGTAAAAAATGTTAAATATGATTATGGTTCATAAAAGTATTTTTAACTTTTTATTTTATTCTCTTTAAAATTTTGCTTTGACATTTAGCTCTTCAAAATAGATTTATCACTGTTTTTTTGTCCTTTTCAATCAACTTATGTGTAACATTTGAGTTTTCTTAATAAGTTTTTTCATGAATGTTTATAATATTATAATAATTTCTTTTGTTTAAAAAAAAATTAACAGAATATGAATTAAATATATTTTTGTCGCTTAAAAATTCATACTTTATTTATGGTTGAATAAAAAATTATAATTCTTTTTAGAGATTCTTATAATATTATAAACATTTCTACAAAAACTCATTCAAAGTCAATTATCTGTCTGAGACTAATCTATACCATTATCTATTTGAGACTACCGACACATCACCGAGCTCCCTCGGCGGACACTTGACCTTACATAAGGTAGTAATTTATTTTGTTGTTATGATTGTTGTATATCTTATTATAATATATTAATATAAATGTGTTCGTTTACATTTTTAGTCATGAGCCCTAGAGCATTTCAAATATTTATTTACATGGGAGCTTAATCCACTGTATATCGCAAACTTGCCACATGTTGCACGTTTTCTTCCTAAGAAGGGTCACATTTCACTGACTCCCCACTGAGGCATCCTTGATCTTCTGGCGGTGGAGGACATCATATTCAACCCTTGAGGTGATCATTGACAAGTGCAATCCTTGAGATATTTTGGTACTTTAGTTGGATTATTGTCGACAAAGGGAAGAAGTAACGACACTTGTCGAAGCGGATAAAGAGACGGTACGACCATGTCTAGGACATTGCCATATCAGGGTCAGCCTAAGGGCCAAGCAACCCAAGTGAGGGCATTAGGCCTCAAAATTTTGGGTGAAAAAAAAGGCATCTAAAAAATTAATTTGGTTATAAGTATATTATATGATAGATAATTTACAGACATTTGCATAGCTTAACTTGTTATAAAAAAAGCATCAATTACTCTTGGTCATGAATTAAAATTTTGGTCTCCACAAAATTGGTTTTATATAAATATTCTATCAAAAAAATAATAATTTTAAAGGCCATATTAATTTTTTTGCTTTAGGCCTCTTAATATGTTGGGTCGGGCATGCATACATTTGTCATATATGCATCCCCTTGGTTCAACCCAGATACTACATGCCTTCCAAGGCTTCATGATTCACATCATACCACAAGCTCCATGGAGTGCGATGGTAGCGGATCCGTGACAATATACACTGGGCTACATGTCATGGTTCTTTAGGGTTTCTCATCCGTTGTTAACTCCACCTACATAGGTGGTCTAGGTACCACCCCTAGGTCGGATAAGGAGGAGGCCATTCTCGAGGAGGATCATGTAAAAGATCGTTCTAACACATTGTGTTATCATACAGACCCTCTACGACGTGACAAAAGAGGGGTTGTGTGATGGTGACTCACTCGAATACTTACATGATCTCTTGAGGCGGGTGAAGGATGAGATGCGCCCGACCACCATGTTAAGAATGAACGACTGAATGTATATGCGTGGTGAAAAAGGGGGAAAAAGATGTATAAAATGGTGTTTGACATCGGTTCTGTTATCAGAACGCAACAACAGTTAATTATCATTATTGCCAACAACATCGCTAGTACAACAACAATTAACTGACGTTGGAGGCGAACGACAGTTAACTGCCATTGGGGGGCATTTTCTGGATGTTAAAGACCAATGTTTGAAGTTAGAAGAGCAATTTTCATGTTGTTTTGGCTCTCGTGTCCTTCAGCTTTTGGGGGCTGTTTTGGAAGTTTTTTTGTTTTGTCTGGTGTGTTCCCTCTAAATTTGGCACCCTTGTTTCTTTGTTTTCCGTTTTCTCTCCTTTGCAAGTAGGGCGTGTCTTGTGCAGGTTATGATGATAAATTTTGCTAATTAAAAAAAGTTATAAAGCCAAAATATACCTAAATCACCAAAATAAATCTTCATGTTCAACCTTATGTCAAAGTACACAAAATAATCACACAAAATCATAAAAATATCCAACCAAAAATCGGAAGAAAAAAAGAAGTTAAATGGGCTTAAAATCGCAATCTCGCTTAAAATCGAACAAATTTATCCAAATTCATTGATTTTACTGCAAGTTAAATCGCTCAAACTAGGTGCATACTTCGATTTCACAAAAAACGAATTTACCGCCAAGTTAACACAAAATTCTCACCTAAAAACTCCTCAGTTATGACTTAACACTAGAATTTTAGTACACTATTAAAGTGTCTATTGCTAAGGCATCAACTCTTCCTGGGATGCAAAAGTGCAAACATGGCTCATTCTTGATTAAGGAAAATCCAAAGACTTTGACTTGATTTGCTTCAAATATTGTCAGTACCTAATCTTTCATTGATGGTACAAAGGAACTGCAGAAATTCATGAGAATAATGCATACAGTTTTATGAATCTAAAATAGCACATATAGATCTCAACAAAACTATTCATAATGGATAACAATAGAAAGACTGAGCTTAAAACAGGATATTTATAAAAGTATAGTGTAAATCGATATTTCATAACCAACAAATCAATACTATATACCATGTTGTCCTTGCAAAATCATATCCATTAAGACTCATAAATGTATCATTTCCATTGAATCTTAAAACTCATTAATATATATGATTTGCTAATGTACTTGTGTATGAAGAAATATCACATGTTCTTGCAAATCCTATCCACTAAATTTTAAATCCACAAATCAATGGTTGCAAATGGACTTATGCATGAATACACAAATTAAACAACTTGTATACCCTAAAAGCCAACTTCCTTCTTAATCCCATGATTGACCTCGACTCTTGCACAGTAATGTATACCCTAAAAGCCACCTTCCTTCTTAATCCCATGATTGACCTCGACTCTTGCACAGTAAAATTGGCGGCTTACACAATGTATCGACAACAATTCTAGAATATAGGCAACTGAGTTACTTGGTGCACCTCGACTAAACAATAAAAAAATATTGGTCAAATAGTATAGTGATTAAAATTTTACCTTTAAAGATGAATAAATGAGAAATTCAAAATTATTATTCGGAACAATAAACTTCAATTTTATGTTGAGACTATTTTATGAGTTCCTAAAGAGATATTTTGAGATGAAAAGGAAAGAAGGGATAACCCTAAGTCCCTAACCTTCGTCCAAATGATCCAGGCAAGTAAAATAAATAACACGTGCAGATATGGGACTACCAAAACAAGTCATTATTCAATTAATGCATGATTCAAGTTGCAACCACTAAAATGGATGTGGGACCTCCCAACACTTCTGTCTCAAACAAACAACAAAAGCTGTTTTAATAATTAATACACACAACACACGTAAAACTCGTGCGTGCTTTTAACTCCACACGTTCTTAAGTACTACACCTAAAAGATATAAAATGCTTCCACCGCTTTCTCTTCACACTCACTCACCTTCAACTTATTTATTCCATACCAAAAGAAGCACAAAACAAAACAGCATGAATCATCACAACATAACACCTATGAATTTTCAACAACTTCCTCATCTCTTCCTACAAGAGATTCCTACTTTGGGAAACTCCAGGTACATGTTCTTTTTTCAACTTTAGCAATATTCAAAATTCATTAATTCATACTAGTAGTGTATAACATGGTCAATTTGCATTAAATTAACTGTTAATGTTGTTTTATTACAGTGGAATGAAGGCTAATAGGAGTATTAAGAAGGAGGAGCCTAGTTGTGCACAAATGACAATCATTTATGATGGGAAAGTAATTGTGTTTGATGATGTTCCAGCTGATAAAGCCAAAGACATCATGGACTTTTCCACTAAAGGAATTACTAGTACTTCACAAAACCACAATAACAACTATGCTTACTCTTCATTTCTTGCTAGAAATTCTGCCAACAATTCTCTTCAAGACTGCTATCAAGTACCATCTATACCTGTTATATATGGTAATTTTTTTTGGATATTTTATGTTTGAGAGGGTGCTTGATTTGTGTCATGTTTTTGTTTTGTGTGTGTTTTTAATTCATGAATTTCCTTTTTATATATTCAGATTTACCAATGACTAGGAAAGCTTCACTTCATCGGTTCTTGGAGAAAAGGAAGGATAGGTAGGCCTGCCAGATCTCTCTCAATCAAATATTGTTTGATCTTTCTCAATAGACTTCACTTTTTAGGAAAACCTCAATTGTTAAGTAGTGTGTTTGATTCTACGGTTACAAAAATTGATTGAACTGGTTATTTCAAAGTGATTTTGCTAAAAGTGAATGGATTGAGATATAGTGACTTTGGTGATGGGAAAGTAATTATTACTATAGTGTAATTTTGTGTATTTTAGGAAAGAAAAAGATAAAAGCAAATGATAGATAAATCAATTTTAAGGAGTCAATTTTTGGACTCCCTCCCGACACTATTATATCAGCGCAAAAAATCACTTTTAAGTTCATTCAATAACTAATGTATTAAATGAATCTTAAAATATGTTTTTTGCTTATAAGAGTGATTGGATAAAGTATATATATAAAAGAGAAAGATAAACACAAAGTCTACGATGACTTTCTCGAGAGAATTTGGATCCAAAAGTCCAATATAGAGACAAAAACTCCAAATTATAGCTTCAATTAGTATCTGGAAGCAAAATCAATTTCACTTCAAACACTATCAAACATTTTTTTTAAAGAAAAAAAACATGTCAAAATCAATTCTACACTATTAGAATTTATTTTGGCTCATCTTAAAGTCGAGCAGAGCATACAAAAGTGTAGGAGCCAATTTTAGTAAATTGGTTATCCTCTCAAAACTATATATATGGCTGACCCTTTTCTATTATGATGTTTGGAATTACCCATACTGATTAATATGTTTGTCTATGTTTCTACAGAATTGCTGCAAGGGCACCGTATCAAACAAGTAATCCAGCAGCATTCTTTAATAAGCCAATTAATGAATCCATGTCATGGCTATCCTTGGCACCACAATCACCGCAACACAAATCTGAATGTAGCTCCACCTCTGTGTTATTTTTGTAGGACTGAGTCCTATACTCACAGAAATATGTGTACAAATAAGTTAATGTTGAGGCTCATGCTTATTTGTACCATTAAGTGTAGTTCTAATTGATCCCATAGAAAGAGTAGAACTTGTTACTTACATTCACTATTTATGTGTCAATTTAGCATTATTGTTATAGAACATGTCCTCAGGATCATTCTTATGTCGATATTAATTCCTCCGTCAACATAAAGCTTTATATTTTCGCTCTCATAATTGGGACGGTTCATGAAAAACCTAATCGAAGAGAAAACCAAACTGAATTGAACTAGTATAAAAGTTTGGTGCACCCGAGCTACCTTCACGGAAAACTAAATTGTACATTTAATTAATCAAAGTGTACCAAACTGGATTGTAATGAAAAATGTCGATGAAAACAAAAATATGACTAAAAAAAAATCCAAAAATCGAATTGAATTGTTAAACCAAACTATAATGAAAAAGAACCAAATTGTGACATATAGTTTACGAAGTGAACTGAGCTAACAGTTCGTGTGCTACCTATCACAATTTATTTCGATGCGTTTTAGTTTAACGATGTAGTTTTAAATTGTTTTAAACGCCTATGCTTGCACAAATCCGTTGTAGTCTAGTTGGTCAGGATATTCGGCTCTCACCCGAAAGACCCGGGTTCAAGTCCCGGCAACGGAATATTTTTTTATCACCTAAACTTAATAGGTTTAATTTTTATCTTTTTTGACAAAGAATAAATTTATAGATCCGTTCTCAAATGGAAACTCTTTATCTGAAATTACAGCAAATGTTCATACCAAAAATAAAATTAAGTGAAGAAAATGTTTATATAAAAAGAAAAGGTCAAGAAATTACACAACAAACGTTTTATCAACAGATTGAAAATACGTATAAGCTTTGGAACCAAAAGAATTGAAACCTACAAATTGTTTCAAAATTTCAATCTTGGCTGTTCTTCTTGATTCTTCTGAGCAAGAAAGGAACAGGTTTTTTCAAAACGGTCACATTAACATTGTTCCAAACATCAGGTAAGGTGGGGAGTGTGGCAATTTTCTCTGCAACATGCATGTCTTCAGGAAGAACAGAACCAAAAACTGTGTATTCTTGTTTCCACTCTGAATGATCAGCTAAGCTAATAAAGAATTCTGGACCGGGACCGATTAAAGCAACTGAACCTCTTCGTAAGATTGGACAATCTTCCACAGGAAGTTTATTGAATGGTGTGCCTTGTGCTTCTAATGTCCCTTGAATTAATGCAAATGGGGGACCAAAACCAGCCTGCAAAATAGGAACTCGTTTACTATCATCAACCACTACAGAGTACTACTATACATACATTATTGTTCACTATGGCCTGTATTCACTGTTAAGTGGGAAGAGTCTTCAGTGGAGCTGAAAGTGCTACTAGAACGCAATCAATCTTTGTGTTCTTGTGTACATTTATTTATCAGTTTTCTTTAGAGTCTGTCTGGTTTGTTGTTCTAACAATTATGACATTTTGTACTGAGACTGCGAATATGGAAATAAATTATTTTTGTTCCTTTGGGAATACTACCATGCAACTGGCCTCAACAGAAGTACACTAATTTTTGGATAATGATATATCAAGCGAATTTTTGTACCACGAAATCATAGCGAATGAGGTGTAAGGAAATTTGCGTTGCTTTTTTCTTTCTTGATTTTTTTTGTGTAGCACTATTGAAGGAACAAACTGCCGTGTATTCTATGAAATAAAATAGGAACTTCCCACTACTGTTCAAGCTTCCGTGTTTTATGCAAAACTGTGTTTTGATTGGTGAGACTGTTTTCGTGAAAAGCTCGGGATATTCTAATTCGCTGTAAATAGCATTGCTCCTAATTTTTTGTAGTCTTTGAATGTAATGAATGTACCAAGATCTGTATCATTAACATGAAATCTTTAATTCTCATATACTCTATATGAGGACAGAGAAAGGGAAATAGATTTTCCATGAAGAAAATAGTCCTAAAAGGGACATTAAAATCCATTTTAGCTAAGAAAACACAGATATTTTTGGTAGCCATGTTCTGGATCATAAAATGTCTATTGCTAAGCCATCAACTCTCCTGGGATACAAAAATGCAAACATGGCTCATTCTTGATTAATGAAAATCCAGAGACTTTGATTCTATTTGCGTCAAATATTGTAAATCAGTTCACATTGATTTGGTGTGATAGTTTCCATTATTTTTTGTATTCAAATTTGGTATCTGTAAATAACATGCATGTTGTTCACACTAAACATAACTGTTAGAACAACAACCCGACTCAAACGAGTAAAGAAACAAAAACGCAAACAATGAACACACGATTTATGGTAATGAAGTTCGGCCAATTTTGCTACATCTCTGACTGCAGAGCAACTGCAGTTCCTTTGTATTATAAGTGAAAGATTTGGGTTTACCATGTAGAACTTGTATTTAAATACTACGGTCCAGATTACAATATTACCCCCTAAACTGTGCTCCCTTGTCATTACCTAATCTTTCATTGATAATACAAAGGAACTGCAGAAATTCCTAACAATAATGCATACAGTTTTATGAATCTAAAATGGCTGGAATCCTATGAGAAAAGCAAGAAAAATATGCAACCTAAAATAGCACATATAGATCTCAACAAAACAATTCATAATGGATAACAATAGAAAAACTGAGCTTAAAACAGGATACTGCAATAACCTAACTAAATGGCAATGAAAGTGAAACTTTTAAAGCAGATATTAATAACATAATTGCATTGATAGTTGTAGAGTGACATAGATGTGAATGCGTATCTTACATTTTTTATATGGTTTCCTTCTGAATCCCATGATTGACCTCGACTCTCTGCACGGTAAAATTGGCAGCCTGCACAATGGCGCATAGGCAACAGTTCTAGAATATAGGCAACCGTGTGTGGAGCACAGTGAGGGAAAAGCTGCATCAAAACGTGCAAAGTATGAGGAAATAATCATCCAGTGAAAGTTCAAATATGAAATCAAACCATAATTATCTTGTGACGGATCAAATTTGAAATCACCATTACTAAAGAAACATGGGAAGTATAAGGGAAATGATATGTCATTGCTACAGCATCAAAGCATCTGAATTTTAAACATCTCAAAATCATGAGCACTTACTTTTATATGAAGAGTTCCGTGTTCAGTTTCCAATCCAATAATACCCTAGAAAAAAACAGATGAATTAGAGATACATCATAAATAAACTGAAAATATGTAAACCAAATTGTTTAATTAAGTAAAATAAAATAAAATAAAAAGCTTTCGACTAACAACAGAAGAAACATGTAATTTGGAGATAATTAGGATCAGAGAACATTGAAGATAGAACTTAATAACTTTCTTTCAGGTTCAGCATGCATTTTCAAGCTAGCATCTAAACAATTACCAAGTCAAATTTAAAATAGAATATGATTAATTAAAATAACCAAACTTCGGTTACCTCTCCTTTTCCAAAGATGAGACCAGAAGTCCAACTAATTATCTCCCCATTAGGCGCTTCTTCTTGCCGTTCAGGGGCTAAGCTGTCCTTTTGTTTCTTTAACCAACACTGCAACAAAAAAATTGAATGCTCTGGGTCAACTTTTTATTAGAAGATTAAAATTTAAATCGCAAAAAATAAAATAAAATGATAATAGCGAACTCAAATGAACTCTATACAGCATAAATTCACTCCAAAAGAATTTGCAAGAAAACATAACAGAAACCAATACAATGAAATCATTCCCATTAGTTTAATGGGAAATGCTAACTTGTGCCCTTGGGGCATAAGTTAAGAAGCCAAATGTAGAAGTTTTTTTTCTAGGAAATTGTACATTCTATTTTAAAGTTTGCATGACCCTAGTTTAATTTACTAACATCTCCAACCTGAGATACTACTTTGGTCTGAAACATAAGCAAAAAAACTGATTTAGTGGTCCTAAATATAAGCAAAACTGAAATTTCTTCAAAAAAATATAAGCAAAACTGAACTAATTTTATCATATTCAATACTATTGTTTTGATTTTTTGTGTTTGTGAACCGGGTATCTCTGCATGCAACTGCAGAGACTGATCCCTTGAGCTGGGTAGGACCGGAATGGGCTGCAAAGCTCTTTGCGGTCATACCTGGCTCGAAAGATTGGTCTCTGGCAGAGGATACCCGATTCAAACAACAAAAACAATAAACATCTCACAAATATGCTACCCACACTTAGCTAATCCAATCCTAAACAGGCATGTTCCTAAAATGCACTACATCATGCACATTAAATGAACATATTTCATACTGCATGATTTTAAATGGTAAATCTATACATATATCTCTGAAGTAATTTGAAATTATAGTGTGATCTTGATCTAGTCCTGGACTCAGCTCAGAAACTCTATACAAAGAAACAAGAAAAAAACTACACCAATTCCAAAAGGATAGACCCAAATGGAAGGGGGGATTTAAATTATGAAATAAATAAAATTGACACGGATACCGGACACGATGCTAATGTTGACAAGTAAACACTAAAATTAGAAACGATTGAATGTAACTACATGTGTCAGTGTGGACAGGAACGAGTAACGTACCTCGCCGAATTTGGATCCACAAGCCTCCCGATTCCCACAAAACACCCAAGTATCACAAAGACAAGGTCCATCTTTCCCAGTACACATAGATTTACAAGAATTACAACATTCTTGAGAAGTATTAAACTTAAACTCAGAACCCCATTTCACAGCTGAACCCCAAAGCTCCAAATTTTCAATGCCTCTACAACAACCTCCACCATTCTTCTCACCAACCAAATCCAACGTTGACCCAATATTCCTAAACTCCGAAACAGAACCACTTCTTGTTACTGCAGAGAGGAAAACATAAACCAAACCGCAAGAAACAAAACATACAAAAAGAAGAATCAAACGGTTTAATAAAATGGTGCTTGGTTCAATGTTTTTACGAGCCATTAACGAGATGATGAGAATTCAGAGATGAGATTGAATAATGGTACAGAGAGACAGAGTCATACAATTTTGTCGTTTTGTATATGTTATGTTGTTAAGTACCAAGTTTGACTATGTTATAACAACTTGTTGTGTTTGATTGTTTGGTTTGATTTGGAAATCGGAATCAATCCTGTTGGTAACAGTATTTTTTGAAGATTGAAGGTTGGGAATAATTTAGTTCAATTATTGATTAAACAGTTGCGAATTTAATTATGGAAAAGGTTAACAATTTTTGTGTAAGTAGGCTAGAATTCATTTTAAGGTGAGAAATTGATTAAACATTTGAAAATTTAATTATGGAAAAATTAGTACTTTACTTTCTATAATTCACCTCGTATGATGAATAAGTGCGGTGTGTGCAGTTCAAACCTCTGCTCTACATATAACAATGTATTGTCAATTGAGATATGCTCACGGGAATAGGTTAACAAATGTTTTAGGGCATTGCTTTAAATAACTTTTGAATAAAAAATTATGTATATGTTACGTATTTGTATGTTTAACTTGTATTTTTAAAACAATATTCATTTTATTTTCGTGAACTAAACTCAGTTGGTATGAATATTGAGATAAGAGTTTGAACCCTAAAAACTTCATTTATTCATCTTAAAAAGGTAGATTTCTAACTATCAGATTACTTGCGAAATCTATTGATTAATCCATCCAAGAAGACAAAAATTGTTAATGGATTTGATTCAATGCATCCATTTAAAATTAGCCTTAATAGCAATTTTAGCCCCCTAAGTTTTAAGAAGTTGCGATTTTGGCCCCATGGAAAAAAACTACAAAACTGCCCCTAAGTTTTGCCCCTGTGGCAGTTTTGGCCCTCTAGACCAATTTTGACTCGGTCAACGCACACGTAGACGCCACATGTATTTTTTTTAATTATTTATTTATTTTTGTAATTAAAAAAATAAAAAATAAAAAATATTTTTTTAATTAAAAAAAATTAAAAAAATAATAAATACACACGTGACGTCCACGGGTGCGTTGACCGAGTCAAAATTGGCCTAAGGGCCAAAACTCCCATAGGGGTCAAACTTATGAGACGGTTTTGTAGTATTTTTTAGGGGCCAAAATCGCAACTTCTTAAAATTTAGGAGACTAAAACTGCTATTAAGCCTTAAAATTATAGATGAATTGGATTCACCAACCTTACTTTAAAAGTCTAATGAATCACCCCAAATAATAATAATAATAATAATAATAAACATTTATATAATCTACTTAAGTTGGTCTGGTGTTGTTGATTTGGTACCTTGGAGTATGCTCTCAAATTCGATTCTGGTGTCAATTTCGATAGACTAGTTTGACTTTATAAAAAATAATAAACATTTATTTTATGCAATGAGAAGGATCAAACTCGTGCAGGTTATCACTACTCCAAGATGTGAATTTGTATTTACATTAAATATTAATAATTATATGTATTATAAATATGTCACCCACTAAAATTTAAGGCAAGATTTGCCATTGTGTATAGCTTACAATGTTGGTCATAGGAACGTTGTTCTTGAATCTAACTCATCAATCTTATATGCTCCATTGGTTAGATAGATTTTTCAATTTTTTCGTCAAGATTGGGCTATTTCTTTCTGTCATACTCTCTTCAAGGTAATTAGTGTGATTTAGTGTGTGTGGACTGGAAGTATGTGCCTCCTGTGAGGATCTTCTCAAGTCATGGACGGTCTATTCCCCCTCAACAACATCATATTGCTCTTGTTGATGCTCTTGATTTTGATCACCTAATAATTAGTCTTTGTTTATTTTGTTTGTCTATTTTCTTCTAAATAAAAGAAATGTTTGTGATTACACAATGTAGTAAACCAAACTAAGATGAGATTGTTCACATACCTAGTCAATGATTTCGAGGCCAAAATCTAGTCATAAGATGCAACTTAGTTAAAACTTTGAGAAGAGTTTGTCGTCAATGTAATTGTATGAGTGTGCTGAGAGATATTCAATTCTTTCTAAAATATAAGTATATGAACCGGTCTAATTGCATGGATGAAATTTTTGTAATCCACGACAATTATAACCTTGTCTTCAGTTTCTCTTTATCTTCCTCCTCTGTGTTATTTATCAAAAATCAAACCAAACCATATATTTCTTGATTATATAAAAAAAAACACACATATATTTCTTTGCGGCTGCTAACTACCAAATATGTATAACCTCCTTGAATCTTCACAGATAGTGATTCTTATACTATATTGGACCTCTTATCCATTGTCCATGTTATTGGGGAAAAGAAAAATTTACCTCACTCCTATAAAAAATGCACTCGTCTAGAAAAAAAAGTGCATTTTTATGCATAGTGTACACTTTCAGACAAATTATCTTAATTAAAAGTACACTTCTAAAAACATGTATGATTTTTAAAAATGTGAGGTAAAATCTAATTACTGCATGAAGTATTTCCCATACCGGATCAACTTAAAAAAATTGCACCAACTTTAACTTTAGATAAAATAACAAGTTCAATTTATTTGCAAGGTTTTATGTTTTGTTTAAGATAACTTATTTGTGCCCAAAATGTGAAGAATACTAGTACATAAAATTGCAAAACAAATCTTGTGACCACAAAAATTAATTAAGACCTTGGTCAAGTAAGTTGGACTTGGACAAAGTCGTCACTACCATCAACTTCCTCTTCAATCCATTCAACAACGTTAACACCCAATGAGCTTGTTCCACCATTGTTGTCCATCCCTGATATCCTTGCTTCTCCTACGATCCGCATGATGTCTTCCACACTTTGTTGACTTGGTAACTGGTCTATCTGTATTTCATTGTAACCTTTTCTTTGAGCCTCAACTATCTCTCTGGGCATGTTCTTCCAAAACCAAGGGTGTTGTCTTATCTCTGAGATTGTGATCCTCTTTAAAAAAGAAGGCAAAAAACAAATGATAGTTAGTTTCATTACGCATGAAATACATGCACTTAGCTACAAACTTTTAACATTTCATTTCATATTCATAAGCTTAGATAAAAATCTAGCTAGGGTCGTTTGCATGAAAACATGCATGTTTTAATTAACTATAATACTATTAGATCGTATATGATCGACATGGACTGCATGCAATAATTATTTCACACAATTTAAAAACGCAGTCACTAATTTAGGATTGGACATCACGTATTACACATGTTTTAAATTGATGACCAATCTCGACCATTGATTTAAAACCAGATGGTCGATCATAGTTACTGTGTCATGCAATTATTGCCGCCAATTTCATATATGGAAAATGCTCGTTGGTACGAAGACCAACAAGCAGGACTGCACCGAATAGTTTCAATTCGTAAGATGAGCCATTTTTCCTTATTTTAAATATATTCAAGCTTCCACTTTTTTGCATCGTCTAAATTCATATATATATATATATATATATATATATATATATATATAGTGAGAGAGAGAGAGAGAATAAAGACTAATATTTACCTTAGCTGGATTGGCAACAAAAATACGGGAGATAAGTTCCCTACAATCTGCAGATATGTGTACATAGTCAGGTATGGAGTATTGAACATTCATTATTTTCTGCAAACAAAATAAATCGGAGTATTAACTTTCTGCTATAGATCAAATATATTAATTAATTGATCATAATGGAATTTTTTTTTATGTAATAAATAGCTCACCGTAATATTCGCTCTGAAATTTCTAGGATCTTCTAGATCTTCAAAAGGGTATGATCCAACTAACATGACATAAAGAGTCACACCACATGACCAAACATCTGCAATCTACATAATTGATAATTTGCGAAGGACTTTAGCATTGATGAATTGCAGTATACTTGACGTATGTTTGAATTAAGGGTGAGATTGGCAAAATTATGACGAGGCGCCATGATTTTCGTAAAAGCTACACAAAACCACGTTGTCACTGTGATTTTGTCAGACTCGCTATTAATCATAACATACACTTGATGTGAGTGATAACACCATAGCCCTAGGTATCAGCTATCAAACCACTATTGTCAGGTATTTGGATTGTCAGCATACTACGATCAAAATACCTTGTAATCACTTCAATTGGTCCATTTCAACAAAACAAAAAATCACTACAATTTGAGATCTCTATCCTTGGATCACGATCTGACGAACATTTTCATACTTCGTCAAATAATATTTCAATGATATACTCAAAATACAGATCGTCTAATCTTAATCCAACTACTGAAATTTGTTGATTGTAGTAACTAAAGGGTATTTTGATCGTTCTAAATCCGACTAGCATTTAACCATGCTCCAAATACATTGATACGTGGCTTGATATAAATAATATGCAAATTTTTCAATACCTTTCCATCATACTCTTTTCTAGACAAAACCTCTGGTGCAACATATGCAGGAGTTCCAACTGTTGATTTGGGCTGAGAGTGGAGTAAAGACGACTGCAAATGGATATATTAAATTAATTAGTGAAGCAAATAAACAAATTATGAAAGCACTAATACTTTATAAAAAATAAAAAAAAGTTCATTTTAATGCTATTAACCTTGGAGAAACCAAAGTCACAAATTTTAACTCGAGGAGCTGGACTTCCATCCAATAAAGTGTTCTCCAATTTCAGATCTCTATGACAAATTTCCTGCAATAGGATATGCAAAATTAAGGTGATATATAACATATTTTGTACGAGTAACAAAAAAAAAAAAAAAAAAAAAAACTGATTCTGAGTGCACATATATATACCATGGAATGACAGTAGCTAACTCCAGATATTAGTTGCTGGAAGAAAAATCTTGCCTGTAGTATATGGAATTCATCAAAAAACATCACTAGCTAATATGTACATCAATATTGTCAAATAACAGCTATGGCAGCTATAGTTTAGCGGAATTTGAGAAAAACACTAATGTTCTGTGATACGTTATTTATTAATAAAAAGTGTTGTCGAATAATGGCTATAACACTGTAACATAAAAAGATTTGAAGAACAAATTATTTTCTGTGATATGCGTTCGACAACAATGATATATAGTATATGTAGATGGACAAATATTTATATACAATTTACAACCTCATCTTCACTGAGTCGACCAGCAGAGGCTATCCTGTCAAAAAGTTCACCACCAGCAGCATACTCCAGGACAATAGCTAAATGAGTAGGTGTCACAAATACCTGCATAAAAAAAAAGTTGTCATTCAAAATTTGTTGTATTGTCCTAATCTTAATACAAAAGTCTTAACTCTTAATTACCTCTTTGAACCTGATAATATTTGGATGCCTTAAAGATCGATGGTTAACTATCTCCCTTGGAACATTCTCATCAATCTGCACATACCACAAACACAAACATAATTAAGATAGTCACAAATAATCTATAGTACTTCATTGTGGAAATTGCTTGAAATATGTAATCTAATTATTATTAAGCTTCATAAATAATTAATTTAGTCCAAATCTTTAGTAATGAGTTTGATTATGTATTATCAAATTAAAATTGACAATGACCACAACCAAAAAAAAAATCAATGATGAATTTATGAACATAAAAAAAATCCACAATAAATCAGCTTTTGGTAGAACTATATGTTGTCCGGATTTACAATATAGTTGAAATTACAACATCATAGAAAGAAAAAAAAAATAATGTTTTAGTTTGTGGCAGATTTTTTTTTATTTTTTTTATGGCAAACTAAATATATATTAAAGGGCAACCCGGTGCACTGAAGCTCCCGCATACGCAGGGTCCGGGAAGGGGTCCCACCCCTTCCCGGAAATATATATTAAAAAGAAAAATTACAAACATAATACACCAGTAAGAGTAACACACAAGGCCGCACCCCGAAAGGAACGCACGTCAAGGCCAACACCAGCCCCTACAAAGGAGAGAAAAACAAAAACAAAGAAACCCCCCGGAAAACAACCCACCAAAACAAAAACCGGACAAAAGGAATCACCACAAGGAAATGACAGCTAGAGGGGGGTTAAAACCACCCCTCATCCACTGAACAACCGCAGGGCGTCTACCATCACAAAACCCTACTAGGTCAAACACAAGATGAGTTGCATCTCTCACTCATAGAAAGAGCAAGGACTCGCAGGACACTTCGTCAGAAACCACTTCCAAGCTAAAAATTTCACTCTATCCACCACCGGCTCATCTGTAGGTGAGTCACCGACAAAAATCAAATCATTATGGGTGTTCCAGATGGTCCACATAACAACATGTCAAACTAAAAGAAGCCCTAGTCTCACTCTCTTCCCCACACCTGATCCTAAGAAGTACTCGAAGTGTTGAATAAGATCATCGGGGGACACAAACACCCAACCCACCACCTAGCTAACTGATACCAAACCGGAAGGAGTGGCAAAAAATATATAGATGCAAACTACATAGTAATAACACAATGAGATCATATATAAAAAAAAAAAAAAAAAAAAGCCAAATA
>Ga0228710_1003374_pt1 | contig 25451 bp, 16 predicted proteins | sample MedpolnodulmetaG_FD_177995 | JGI IMG/M metagenome (GOLD analysis project Ga0228710, IMG submission 177995) | Root nodule microbial communities from Medicago polymorpha collected in Santa Monica, California, United States - pink nodules | ecosystem: Host-associated > Plants > Roots > Nodule...
CGTGTGTCGTCTTAGGGTCGCTCTGATACGTAACGGGATGGGGATTCTTGCTTTGCTTTCCATTGTTACGTATTGTTTTATGAACTATGTTGTTGAACCTTTTTGGATTAAGATTTTCCTTTAAGTTGTTGAACAAAGTTGTTGATTTCGAAATAATTTTCCGCTACGATATAAATGAATTTTTGACAGGGTTGTTTTGATAAATAGTAACTTTACTCTATTTATGTTTTAAAAGTAGTGTGACATTCCGTTTTACGTTGAATACTCTGATTATTTGTATTATTTATATTGTTGGGAAAATGGGGTGTTACACTGGAGCTCACACATTTTAAATGTGGAAAAGTGGAACGAACCCCTGTCCCTGTATAAATTATGCAATGTCCTGCCAATTGAACTAAGCTCACGAGGACGAATAAATTCGAAATTTAGTAGAAAATAAACTAACTGAATAACAATTAACTTCAAAAAAAAAATTCTGTCATCTGTCAAATATAGATGAAATTTTATAATTTGAAATTATGATAAAAATACATTTTTATAAAGATTAAATGTATAAATTAACTTGAAATATAAGATTTAGTTAAAAACATAAAATATGACATTACAATTTTGAAGAGTAAACTTTACAATTGTTTGGGGGAGCTGTTATTTGGACACGTACGAAAAACTAACGCCGTATAAATACATCTGAGTTAGTGAATTTTTCAAATCATCATCTGATCCGATGAGAGACAGAATATCAATAAACAAATGAAAACCGTATATTTCTATGGTGTCTAATGTTAAAAGTTGAGCCCAAAAAACAGTTTGACATTGTTCATTTCTTGGAACCAATTAAACATCGTTCATTTTCTTCAAAAGTGTGGTATGCTATTTTTAATTGGTTCCATATAGTGATCCTCGAATTTGTTGGACATCCTTTTGGTGCTCACTACTCAGGTTGATGTCTGATTGAGTAAAAGCAAGACATTTTGGCTTTGTTAGTTTGATTGATATGAGTTTATGTCTAAACTGCCTATGTTTGATGCTATTATCTTTTTTGGTGGCATGAGAGGAGAGTGTTTCTGATGAGGCTGCAGTGAATTATGTAAATGGTTTCTGCTATATGAGGTCTACTAGCATAAGTATTAAGAGTGTTGTAATATTATAAGCAGGGGTGGATCTAGAGATGATGGTTTGGTGTGGCAAAATTACAAAAGAAAATTTTTAGTGTACATTTGATTTATAATACGATATATTTTAGTAATGCAAAAATTAAACAGAAAAAGCACTACAGTGAAGTGGCCCACGCATTGACTTGTGAAACATTGTCCAATTATGTCATATATATTATCTTTTCGGACTAATATATTAATAAGAAAAATATTGGGCTGTAATCTAGTGTGGCAGCTGCCACACTAGATCTGCCCCTGATTATAAGACATTACAACGAATGTAAATATTGTTGGGTCAGGAGGGGAGCTTTGGGGGATCATCCACATCGAGGCTAGAACAACCACACAAGCAAAAGAAACACCACACTCTTACCCACAACCTTAAGGTAATGGGTTTATGGGTCCTCTTACTTATAAGGTGTTCAACTTTTACTTTTCTATCCGATGTGGGACATATAACTCACACTTGCACACAACAAATATTATCTTTTTTTTTTTATAGTACTTCATCTTATCCTTGTACAATTATTTCCACAAACAGTTTGCATTTGCAATTGACAATGTATATGATACTCTCTTTTATTTTTTTCTTTATTTAAGTGTATATAGTTTTTTTTAGAGGATTTATGTGTGTATAGGATTACCTAATGAACATTTAGTTATCTGTCTTTTATAGTTCGTTTTAAATTGTTACCCAAATTCGGATGCTGTGAAGGAGCTTCACATTGACACAGCATCAATGGTTGGGATGGTTATTACGAAAGTCACATTGCTGGGAGCACAAGAAATACCAAAAGAAACTAGGCACATTAATTTTAACTGCATGACACTCAATCAACAATTATATAAAATAAAAAAAAAAAGAAGCTAAAATTGATGGAAATGAGAATTTTGTGGAGGCAATGGTTGAGCTAGCTAGAAGTGTTGCAAGAATAGATATTATCACTGGTCTAGCTCAAGCTGTGGACCCGACAACACGTGCATTTATTTATGTCAAACAATAGTACATGCATTGAGAAGGACTTAGTTGCTTGAGAACCTCGTCCATGCATAGGTAGACCCAAAATCAGTGTGATCCATATTTGGAAAGGCAATAAGACGAACAGATCTTTTCGTTTGAGCAAATAAAAATCACATAAGTAGGAGAAAAACAATGTATATGATGTTAAATCCTTGCAATTAATGTAAATTCACAATTTAATGATTATTTTAATTGATTGAGTCTGGTACAATAAACTTACTCATTTTCATGATGATCTACTTTGCATCACACACCTTTTACTTTTGGACAAAAATATTCATTTATTTACCTTAAAGAATTATTAAATCTGTGGGTATAACTATAATTTATGAATTTATTAATTATGGAGGTACCATCTCAAAGAATTATGGTGTGACTCTTGTAAATTATGATATGGTTTTCTTTGTTAGAGTTAGAACTATTTGTTACTAAAAAGAAGAAGGATGGAAGTTTAGAAAAGAGAGAATTGCACAAAATGTGAAAGAATCAAAATTAATTATTTAATCGAAATCTCTAATAGATTACAATCGTTAAGTTTACTTATATAGTAAGTAACTTGATGACAGTCAGTCAGTCAGTCACTTATTATTTTTAGCACTTAATCCAACTGCCTATGACAACCATTGAATTTAATACATCCTTTATTTTAACAAACTTGCTAAGTAGAAATTAACAACGGTCCTCGTGGATACAAACTTTATTATTACTTCGATAGTTTTGGCACACTTGCCAAATATCTATCATAACTCAATTAACAAATTTAACAAACTGGTTACTTGAATAACAAGTAACTAAATCTATCTATCAATTATAAACAAATATACCTAATTTGAATTATACCTCAACATTTTATTAGTACAAATATTTCTTCTTTTCTTCTCTCCTTCTGTCAATTAAACTCAAGTGAAGAGATAAAAAAATGCCAGTAACCTCTATTGCTTCCTCTTTCTTCATCTTCTACTTGAATGCTGAGGCTAATGGAAGATGAAAAACGTTAATTACTGGAGTAAAACATGGGATATGAAATGATAAAATAAATATAATGTTTATGATGATAAAACAAAGTAAACCAAATGAACAACAACGATGAAAGGTTTAGAATTAGATTATTGCTAACGAGTGTCTCGTTTAAGAATTCTAAAATAAAAAATTATTCGGTAAGAAGGTCAAATTTTTTTATTTCATAAAAAGTTATCATTTAATAAAGGTCTTAAAGAATGTTCCGAATGCACTCGTTATCATTTTCCTTTAAATTATACACCCATAATGATGAGTTTTTTTGGGGGCAGAGAGACATTGACGAGAGAGGAAGAAGGAGAAGGCAATATGAGTATGGAAATACAAAAGCAGATTTCCTGTTGTAAAAACAGGGTGATGTAAAGCATATGAGATGTTGGATCATAATTGTCGGTCGTGATCATTTTAACAGTTTTCAATTTTAACTATTTGATCTCAAATGATCAGATGAGATTGGAAATTGAGTGCATTGCTACAACACCAAATCCGGATCCGTACAAATACCCAATTATTTTTTCCCGTTTTCTTTTCTTTCCTAGCAATTAGTGGTGAGCACAATTAATAAGGATTGAGAATTACTTTTAGCACAATTCAAAAGAGATGTGAGCAAATTTATTAAGGAGTAATCTTTAATGTAAAAAAATGGATATTTTTGTTTAAGGGTAAAAGTTGCATGATGCTAAAATACACATTCATGAAAATGAGTGGGTCTATTGTAGTAAACCATGATAAACTTTAATATAAGAAAATGAATATTTTTGTCCAAGGGTAAAATGTGCATGGTACTAAAGTAGATATTGATATGTATGCCAAGTTACAAGAATTTTAAAACAAGTCAAAGTCAAGTTGCAACAATAAACTTTTTCAAGAAAAAAGTGCAAATCCTCGTGCAATTTTTTACACAAACAGAATGCATTTGCAATGAAACAATAATTACCATTTTCTTTTCTCCATATTGTTTTCTAGTGAAGATTTAACTATCAATCTTTTAAATTGTTGCCTTGTTCAAATCATGTGACAGATCTTTGAAATGAAACAACAATAGTTGGGATGGTGATTATGAAAATCATTAGATGTAAAAGTTCATCAGAGGTAAGAGTCAGTACACTAATTAGTTATTCTCATTGTTTATATAAATTACTCCTATAATCCACGGTAATATAACAAAATTCTAATCCATTTCGCACACATTCTTCCAAGGAAAATGTTGTGTGTCGCGGGAGATTTCTTCACGACAACCTTGTGAGAGAGACTTATTATAAATGCAGCATTAATTTTTTCATAATCAAAGTCACACGTTTATTCCACTAAGAATAAAATATAACGGCTCAAAACATTTTAAATAAATTCGCTATGCTTTCTTTCGTTGAAAATAGCATGGCTCTTCTTCCAAACTTTTTTTTTTGACAAGACATTCTTCCCAACTTGTTTGTGGTGCAAATGGCATTTATAGATTGATTAGATTCCAATTATAAAGACCAAATAAAATGTTTGATTTTGAATGCCAGTCGCATTAATTTTCACTCCGTGGAACTCTACCAAAAATGAAAAAGAATTATTACGGACAAGTGGACCCAATAACACATGGAATTTTTGTTTAAGAATATTAATCATTTACACTTCTAAGAAATGCAATACTTGATTGTCTATAATTTTTCTTATATTTATGATTTTTTTCGTGGTCATTTTATAAGTAGGGAGTATTTACTACTGTTTAATACCGACTAATATCATTCGAAGAACCTATTAAAACACACAACCTATTAAAACACACAATGGTGATTCTCCTTTCTGAACTAATCTTTTTTTCATATAAGAGTCTTGATTTAACTCGCCACTTATTTAAAAGATTCAAATCTCTTGCCACTATGATTATATACAACCATTAAAATTAAACCGAAAAATGTTAGATGAACACAAATCTCAATATATGCCCTAAAACCTTTTTTTTCTTGCTTATTTCGGCTTTGTAAAAAAACAAGGGTGTCTGTATAAACAATTTTTTTAAAAACGTACACATTTAAACCTTTACAAGATAATACAAAGTTTTTCTTTAAATTGTACCATTCATTTTAAACTTGTTAAATGGATAAAAACTCAAGGGAAGATAATGGAAAGGTACTCTTGACCAGTTGATCCAAGCCTGTTGTACGTACAATATGTTGTCGATGATAAGTGGTTGGAGATGGAAATGGTGGGTCTGGCTTCGTTTTCTCTTCAATTATATTATTACTTTCAGTTTAGCTTCTAGGTCTCATTTCAAATATATGAGGGACAAGTGTCGAGTTGATTGTACTCTCTTCATTTTTGCATGCATTATTGTGTATGTGATAAGGAGTTTTCAACTAACAATAACCACAATATAATTCAAATAATTCATTATTAAGAATAAATTAGAACACCGATAACACGTCATACAGTAGTGCATTATTGTGTGAGAGTGAGGTTGAATGATAACAATGCTTAAAAATATACAAAGTTCTCGTTATTTTCTTCCTTTCTATAGTTTTCTTTGAGACTAGCTAGCTAGTTAATTTTTTAAAAACTATATACCGGGTATATGCATGATAATAACATAAACAAAGACCACATGTGTTGTTCAAATCCGGAATAGTTAGCACAACTAGTTTGAGTTAAAAGAATAAAAATTTAGAGGTTGCTGAGTTTCAATCCATTAATCTAACAATTTGCGGTTTAGAAAAAAAGAAGATTTTTCCCATTTCTTTTTTTAAAAATACTATTCAATTAATATACCTCATTATTCAAATGTGATTGCATTGTGTTGCTGCTATTGTGAACATTTCTATTTTTGCAATGCATGATGAATTCGTTACTAGTACTTACTTGTTGTCCATTTGAGAATTTATAAGGGCAGCAAAAAATAAATCAGATTCATATTCTAAGACACATTTGAGCCGAATCCTTGTAATTCCAAATATATTACAATTTTCACTATTTAATAAACCTATAATATATTTAATGATTGAAAGTGATGACATAAAAACCACCTATAGAATGCTTTTATTTTAAAAGTCTATAATAAATTCTAGAAGTAGTTTTTTATGTTGATGTAAACGGAGTATATACTATCTATATAGTATTATTGACTAATTAAAACATAATATAATTGGTCTCCTCCATACAAAATACTACTATAATTTGTCAGTTAGTGTATGATGTGAGCATCACATTCACATGCACTTGTCAAATTCACGAGTCAATGAGTCATCATTCATATATAACAATATAGACACATTAATACGGATTTGTTTAACTTTGTATAATACTTGTCCATTGACTATGCAGGCTTATGCCAAAAACAAAACAAAAAATGTTTTCATGAATTAATTCGAGTTTTGTCTAGCAGAAATGGATTATAATTTTACAACATTGGTAAATTCAAAATTTGAAACTATAATTCAGAGTTTATTGATTGCGTTATTTTTTTTTCTTCTCTAACCGTCTATTTAAATAAGATTCAATGAATTGGGATATTTAACGTTCCACGTGCATTAATTGCTTATAATAGAATAGATAAATGATACTACTAGTTAGCTGTCTTGGTATCTTATACTATGATTTATACATCCACTTTTCATGTGTTTGAGCACATACATGAGTTGCCGTTATTTTTCCTTAATTATAATCACCAACCAAACAAGAATATAAAATTCTCAACTCCTCAAGTCAATTTGGTAAACTTACAAAAGAAGTTGGTGTATCCTTTGTCATTTTTGGTGTCAAACTGCAGTGTAATACTTTTATTACTATACTAGGAAAGTAGAAATAGTAAATTTTAAAATTGACCCAAGTACTTTACCGTTTTTTTGTTTTGTTTTGTTACGTTTCGAGGATAAGTACTTTACGGTTTTTTTAAGTACTTGGAAAAGGATGTGCATTAACAAATTGCATTTGGATGACATTAATTTTTGGTGATGTTGATGATATTATTCATATATTTATCTTAATCAATCACTATCTCTTATTTAAATAATGTATTTCTTTTGTAATAAAAAATAAATAATTTATTTCCTTCATCTATTATTCTCTCTCATCTGTAACCAAAAAAATCATTCTCTCTCATCTAAAATACATTAATATTACCAAAAACTATGTCACCCAAATGAAACCCGCGCATTAACTTAGTTAGACTGTGAGTACCGTGAACATTAACTTAGTTAGACTGTGAGTACCGTGAAGTAAGTCAAAATTTTACATTGCCGTCATTGCTGGTTTTTTTTTTTTTTAAGAAATGTTCGTTTTTATTTTGTGATCTAGATTCTTACTAATGGATTGCAAGATTCTTTAAGTTGATTGACATCTTTAATTTTAAAAACTAAGATGTCATTCTATAATTTTGGAAACAAAATTGTCTAAATTCTACGGTTTCAAGAATTAAAATACCTCATTTGTCGATACAAACAGAATGATATGGTTCTGTTTTAGGCTATGATGAATACGAATAATAGAAGTGATTTGTGTTATGTGAGTTGGGTTTTGATTTTTGCTTTTATGTTGATAGAGAGGGAAAGGGAGGTGGTATAGCTATTTTTTGGTGTTAAAATTTCAATTGCTCTATTATAAATTTTTCGCAAAACCACATAGATATGGAAATTGATGACCGGTCGGTTAAAGGAAAGCAACGTCTTACAGGTTTTATGGGTACCAGAAGCGAGTCGAAGGAGAAATTCTTGGAACTTATTAAGGCATTTGTCTCATGTCTCAAGTCTAGCTGCATTGGTCTATCATTGAAGACTTTAATGATATTCTATCTCCAAATGAAAATAAAGACAGAGTTGATCGTCCTAACTGGATTATCATTGGTTTTAGACTCAACACAGGGTTGTTTGATATACATATGGAGGGTTACCATTTTATGAGGTTTAAAAGCTTAAAACTTGGGCACATGTCAATCAGTTGAAGTGAAATTAGATCGAGCTCTAATAGCTGGTATCAGCTTTATCCACATGCTCGATTAGAATGCTTATCTGCTACATCGTCATATCATTACCCACTTTGGTTAATGTGTGAACATGTTGTCCCGGTTAATAATCACAAGCACCAATTCATGTTTGAGAATGCTTGGTTAGAAGAACCAGGTTTTGTGGATTTCATTACGTAGTGTTGGCAAGTTACGAATGGCATCAACATTGTTGACAAACTTGAGATTTGTGATTTTGATATGATTTAGTTGTGTAAATAAAACTTTCAAAACTTTCGACTGGAAATATATGATTTTCACAATAAATTGGAAACAACTCGTGTGGATGTTAATGATTTTAATACTCCATATTTCAATAGTTTAAAGACAGCGAGCTAATAAGGGTTGATCTCCTTTGGCGACAGCGAGCTAAAGCCTTTTGGTTAGGGTTGTTCAAATCCAAACCGATCCAAAATAAAACCGCAAACCGATCCAAAAAAACTGAAAACCGTAAAAAACCGAATATTTTTGAATGTTTTTGGATGTTGTTTTGGAAAAACCGCTATGGTCGGATCGGATTTTGGATGACCTTTTCAAGACCGAACCAAACCGAACCGCAAAAGTAGATTTTAGTACATTATTTATTATTTTATTAGTATTATATATTGCATTAATTTAATCTATATTATTATTACTTCATCTATTTCAAATATAATCAATAATTTTCATTGTATAATGTTAACTTCTTTAATACATTTGTGTTATATTTTGTATGAAACTTATTATATTACCGTGTATGTGTAATATTAATATTAATAAAAAAAATTACATGTTGCACTTTGCATGTATGGATTGGATCGGATCGGATTTTTTTAGAATAATCATCTAAACTGAACCGAACCGCACATGATTTTTATTTTGGATCGGTTGACTTTTCCTTTCAAAACCGATCCAAACCGGACCGCGAACACCCCTACTTTTGGTATAAGGATAGTGACTTGAACACTAAGTTTTTTCATGCTACAACAAGTAAGAAAGCGAACCAGATTACATTCTCAAAACATGCAGATCAAATGTCCAGGCCCAAATGGTTACAACTCAGGGTTCTATTAGGAATTATGAGATATTTGTGGGAAAGATATCTTCACATTATTTTTATTGGAATTCTTGTACTTTACGGTACAAATTAAGAGTTAATTGGAAATTATTAAATAAAAATAGAAAATATTACTATTAATAAACAGTTCAATAAAATAAAATCAAGGCAGTAATAAATATTACTATAATGATTGATGTCTAAAATCCTAATCATATTTGTCTTGACCGTCTTCTTCTTGTGTGAATGGAAAAGCTCGGCCATGTTCTAAATTTTGTTTTACGGTCAACATTGGTTTGCGCAGTCCCTTACCTGCGTTCCAAATTTGTCCGTGTTGAAACAGATTCAAATATTTGAATTTACAAGTTGATGCTTTCGTTTTCGTTAATCTATGGTTGATTGAAAAAGAGACATGGAAATTTAGAGTTCATTTAGATGTGAAGTTTGAATAAAGATAATTTCAGATAAAATTTGGTCTTAATCGTCTTCGTGAGAATAACCTAGTTGTTAGAGACGATGTATTGTAGGATTGAAATTTGAACCCCGGCTACCCATTTATTTACCATAAAAAAAGAATTTTAACCAATAGATTGCTTGACAAAAAAACATTGAACTTATCTAGAAAAATGAGTAAATAATATTCTCCTTCATAAAACATACACACTCTTCTTACGCTAAACATATTAGAAAAATATTCACTTCTTTATCCTCATAGAAACTTATTACATTCTTCTTTCCTCTTATGTGTTAAAATCTATCGACAAAAACCTAAGAAAATGTTATTGCATGTCCATTTTAATATAATCAAATTTCAAAGGCATGTTTTTCCCTATTTTTGTTTCACAATATCATAAGCATGTAATTTTAACACCTATTATAAACTACGAAACAATAAAAAATACAATTAAAATATGTAAAAAAATATTAAAGCCGATAAAATATGACTATTTAAAAATGAATATTTTTTTAAATTATAAAATAATAATAAAATATGACTATTTTTAATTATCATTGGCATTGAAATAATAAAGAAATTGATTTTTTTCTTAAGGAGTAATACGATCAGTTTATAAGGACATTGTATAATATATGCAGGGGTATGAGTTCGAATCCGAGATATTCAACTTATTCAAGATGAATTTATAACTATTAGGCTGTTTGAAAGAAAAAACAATGAGTATAATTTAAAGCTTATTGCTTGATATGGATGACAATTAGACTCAGGCTCGATGGGTACTTGCAAAAATATCCCGCAATGGGTAGGGTAAAATTCCACTTTTATAGATCCAACCTTGGATTCGGGTAATTACCCGCAAATTTAAATGGGTATGGGTGCAGGTAAGGGTACTATACAATTCAGCCCTACAACCCACATATACACATTTATATAATATGATAAATAACTTATTTATTTTTGGTTTATAATTAAGCTTAAACCTAAAAACTACGTAATACAATAACCGCTTCCTTTTACTCTTTCACTGGTGTACAATTTTTTAGGAATGTTTTTGATGTTTTTTATTTGGTTAAATACTGCGATTCGTATTATTTTATAAGTAGATTTGAAAACTTTTGAACTATAGTTTTATTTCAATTATAATATTTTTATTATCTTTTCATAGTTAAAGTGTAGGTTATGGATGCGGGTATGGACACTTAGAGTCCATAAAGTATAAGAAATGACATTAAAGTTGTTCTCCCTAAGAATATAAAAGAGAATATGAGTATTTTTTACAAGTATAGGGAAGGGTACGGTACTACCCTATAGAGTACCCATTGTTTTTCTTCTCTAAACCGTCCTTTTAAACAAGATTCAATGGATTGGGATATTTAACTCACCACCTCGTGCATTAATTGCCTATAATTGAATAGATAAAAGATACTGATAAGCTAGTTGGCTGTCTTAGCGTTTTATATGATACATGCATCCACTTTTCATGTGTTTTCGTACATAGTATGAGTTGCCATTATTGATATGCTTATAATTGCCAGCCAAACAAGAATAAAAAATTCTCAACTCCTCAAGGCATCATGGTAAACTTACAAAAGAAGTTGGTGTATATTTTTAATGTTTGGTGTCAAGTTGGAGTGTGTTTTTATTACTACACTAGGAAGTAGGACCGTAAGTTTGAAAATTGACAGAACTACTCTACATGATTTTGTGAGTATCCTTTGCGTTTTATAGTACAGATTAAGAGGTAATTAAAAAATTATTAATATTAAATATTTTAATAAAATTTTAGGAGTTCTAGCAAATATTAATATTAGCATCTTATTGTTTTACTTTTCAATGGACAGCTAGTCCATTTCATAATTTGCATAAAGAAAATAAAATCAACGCAATAAAACATAGAATAAGGTGCATTATGAGCCACAAACGTTGTTTGCCACTGCAATGATTGATGTCTAAAATCTCAATCATCCACAGTTAATTTGTCTTTACCTTCTTGTGGGAATGGAAAAGCTCGTCCAAGTTCTAAATTTTGTTTTACTGTATTTGTTTGCGCAGGAGCAACTATAGTATATGTGGGTAGTGGGTATATACCATGGCATCTGTTTGTTGTACTTGCCGTTCCAAATTTGTCGGTGTGAAATTTTACTAGTTCACGTTTTTTTTTTATAGGTTTAAACGTGTGTTTAGTCCATGCGCTTTCATGCTATTTTGGTTTTGGTCCCTGCACTTTTTTTGTTTGGCATTGATTCTTGCACTTTATAAAACTTTTGACATTAGTCATTCTGTTAAGTATCTGTTAAAAAAAACCAAAACTTCCGTTCAACTTTTTAATTATTATTTTATTCATTATTTAACAAATACTTAACGGAAGGATTTAATGCCAAAAGTTTTACAAAGTGTAGGGACCAAAATCAAAATTGTGTAAAAGTGCAGAAACCAAAACCAAAATTATGTAAAAGTGCAAGGACTAAACACACATTTAAACCTTTCTTATATGGTTCAAGTAATAATTTTCTCATTTCCAAAGTTTTTCTAAAATTCTCCCAAACAAATTATTAATTTAAAATAAAGTTGTAACTTAAAAGAAAAATTATAGAAATTAATTACAAACATAGTCATATATAAAGGTTAATATAATATAAAGGTCAGAAGCATATTCCTATAATATTCAGTTAAAATTATATTGATTATCTAAAAAAAGTAAAGCTAAATTTAATCAAAAAAATCTGATAACATAATAAATTTAGTAAAAGAGTTATGTTTTTTTCTCAATATGATTCATAATATTTATAGAAAATTTAGTCAAAAAATTGAAATTACATTAAAATATAACAAATTTTGAATATAATTCATAATATTATGTTTTTTAATAACATAATATTATGTTTGAAGTAAACATTGAAATATATTTTAAATTTTGTTCAAAAAAGTTTGCACTTCGGGTGCACTAAGTATATACTTTTCCTACAAAAACATCTCATTCAAGTTCAGTACTACTAAAATTATCTTGTGGGTTTGGTTTCATCTCATGCATATTCCTCTTAAGAATTGGTCCTTCTCCCTTCTTTTATCCATAAAAAAACAAAACAAATGAATTGGTCCTTTCTGCTTGTTTTTTTTAAAGTAAAACACCAAAATGGAGATAATTTATCACATGACTTTTTACAAGGCATCATTATTAGGCATTACTTATAGTATTTTAAACAACTTTTTATTTAAAAGGCATCATTATTAGGCACTACTTAAGAAGTTATAGAAATTAAAAATAAATCAACCCCTTAAAAAATATAATCAACAAAACAATGAATAGTTTTCATCAATGGATTATTATTTTATTTTTTCACGGAATTTATCAATGCAGATGTTGGTACTTGGTACCATATACAAAAACAATAGATTCTAAATAATAATCCAAATCATCTAAAAAAAATAGAAAAAAAATGAAGTTACCGAGAAACCGGTACTTCCTGTTTTTCAGCCAACTCAACAAGCAAAGGTCGCAATTTATTTTTCCACAATTGCGCGTTATATTCATCCCCTTTTCCACGCTTCTTCATTTCAACAACAACCAATTCATCCGTTAACCGGTAAATCACAACAAGAGCAATCAAATTACCTTCTTGCCCTTCCAACTTTGCTCCACCACCATTCTTCAATCTTTTCACCACCACCTTAGTCCCCTCCACTATCTCCTCCACCCTCTCCACAATCCTCTCTGGTAGCTTGGCCGAAACAATCCGCTCCACTAAACTCAACCCTACATTTTCCTCGAACATACCTGACATATCTAGCCCAGTTGAAAATGATATCAAGTCAAACGCGTTTAATGATTTAAACCCAGTCCGACTCTCCTCCATTTCAGTCTTAACTAAAACTCGGTCTAACTTATATCCACCCAAGCTAAACCATGGGTCTTCAAGAATCTCATCAACACTTATCCTTGTCTTGGGATTTGTATCCAACATACGTGATAAGAGATTCTTCAGATCACATGACATCCATTTGGGGAACCGAAATTGACCACGGTAAATTTTTCTATAAAGCACAGTAATATTATAATCATTAAACGGTAAATACCCAGCAGTAACGGTAAATAAAACAACGCCGCAAGACCAAACATCAGCTTTCGCACCATCATAGCCTTTCTTTGCAAGAATCTCCGGTGCCACGTAGGACGGCGTACCACAAACCGTGTGAAGCAACCCGTCGGGTCGGATCTGTTTTTTAACCGCGCTTAACCCGAAATCCGTTACTTTGAGATTATCATTCTCATCAAGCAAAAGATTATCCAATTTAAGATCACGGTGGAAAACACCGCGAGAGTGACAGTGTTTCACGGCGGAGATAAGTTGCCGGAAGTATCTTCTTGCATGATCTTCTGTCAGCTTTTCATTCTTCGCTACTTCTTCGAAGAGTTCGCCAGCTTCAGCGAACTCCACGACGAAGTAGATTTTACTCTTCGAAGCCAGGACTTCGAAGAGATCGATAATATTCGGGTGATGAAGACGACGGAGAATTGAGATCTCACGTTCAATGTTAGCAGCGAATTCTCCATTGATGAGTTTCTTCTTGCTTATCACTTTCACCGCTACGCTCTTCCCTGTTTCAATGTTGGTCGCATGATACACCTTCGCTGATGCACCAACACCTAATAATCTTCCAATTTCGTATTTCCCAAACAAAACGACGCCGTTTGTTGACTCTTCATTCGCCATAACGGTGTCGTTCTGAACCTGATATCTAATTGAGTGAAAATATTTAAGGGCGTGTTTGGGTCCCTTAAAGTTGCCGTGGTTGTTGATTTTGTGAAGTGCTTTTGAAGATTAATGATGATTTTAATGATGTTTGTTGGAAGTGTATTTGAGAGAAGGAAAAAGAAGAAGTGTAAGCGATGTGGTGGAGTGAAGAGTGGAATACGGCTGCTATTTAAAGATAATCGATTATACTTAAAAAAAAGAAAAGAAAAAAAAGATAATCGATTCTACTACTTTGAATGTTTGGCTTTGTATATACGACAATATATGGTTGGTTTACTTTAATTTTTGTTATTTTTTTTAGTGGAAACATACAGGTGTAATGGTGTGACGCAGGTACAGTAATAATAATCATAATCACTTTCATATACAGTAAAATAATCACTTTCATATACAGTAAGTGTTAAATCAGTGTTGTGTTCGTACTATATGTAGGAATATGTGGTTAGAGGTTAAGGAACTCTGTTGGTAAATTATGAGGAAGAAAACACAGTTGAATATAAACTTTATATAAGTAAAATTACATTGTTTGTTTAACCTTTAAGATTCATCGAATGGTTAATGTATTTGGTTGATAATATAGATTAAATACATTAGTTATTGAATGAATCTAAATAAAAAGAAATTCTTAGTGTGGGAGAATGTATTTAAAGCTTATGGATAATGGTTGTAGTAACCAAACGTTGTTCATTTTTGATGATGTAAAGGGGGTTCGTGCGACAGAGTTGTGACCACATGATTAATGTGAATGCACATGTACATACGACTGTACTATCACTATTTGTGTGTAAATGAACAGTAACTGCCTCCCAAGTACCAACGTCAGGGTATCCCCAATTTCCCATACCTTTTCATTCAACGCTTATCAGTTAAATTTATCAAGCTTGTATTTATCTATTCTATGTAAAAAAAAAAAAAAAAACTTGTATTTATCCCTTCAATAAAATTATGTACAAGATTTTAAAGTATTTTTAGTCTCTAAATTTTGCATCAGAGAGAAAATTGCATCAAATGAAATATATAATAGTTTAATGTGCTCAAAATAAAAATTGATTTGGTACTGAAGGTGAGAAAAACACAAGAAGGAAGTTGAATTGTGTTAGCTTTTTCTTCGTTTTCTATTACTGAAGTCACTGATCAGAAGCAGATAGAGTTCAGCTTCTGATGTGATAATCAGAATCTAAATGCAGCAGATAAAAATGGAGAGAGAGAGAGAGAGAGAGAGAGAGAAGAAAGACACAAAACAATTATACAGGTTCCTTCCACAAACCGGAAGTAGTCTTGTACCTCTTGCACTTCCAAGGAGAGTTCACTAAAAATGTAATATCTGATTACAAGTGCTCACTGCTACAACTAGCAAGAGACTTCAAATTACTCAAGCACAACTGCAAAATATTTCATATGCTCAAGAACACAATCAAGAGACTTCTTATGCTCAAGCACAACTGCAAGAGACTTATATTCAAACAGAATTACAAACAAATTTGTTTGAGGTTGAACATTTGATAATGGAAAATCTCATTCGTTCCAAATACTATTGGAGCATCGTTGAGAATGTGATCATCGTTGTTGCGCCCAATGCAACGGTTGAACAACAGTAACATGCCGATGAAAGCAAACTTAGAGATTTCAAAACGAAAAAGTATCTCTTTCAGTCGATTGATCATACGATTATGGAGACCATTGTTGTTCGCGATACAACCTAAGATATTTGGGATTCCATGTCCTGAAAATATCAAGGTTCCATGAAGGTAAGGTGGGCTCAATTGCAAGCTTTGAGCTGTGAATTTGAAGTTCTTGCTATGAAGGAAGGGGAATCTATTGATGATTTTTTTTCCCGTACGTTATCAATTGTGAGTCGTATGAAGGCTCAGGGAGAGAAGATTGATCAAATCTTGATTGTTGAAAAGGTTTTTAGATTGATGACGGTAAAATTTAACAACAATGTATGCTCGATTGAGAAATCTAAGGATGTCACCACTCTGTCAATTGATGAATTACAAAGTAGTTTGCTTGTTTGTGAACAATGTATGAAGAGTTACAGAGGTGAAGAACAAGCACTAAAGGTGACAAATACTGGGCATTGTTATGGTCAAAGAAGAAGTTGCATTGTATGAGGTAAAGGAAGGGGTACACATGACAAAGAATACGTTGAATGTTACAAATGTCATAAACTAGGGCATTACCAGCATGAATGTCCAAGTTAGGAGATGAATGTGTATTATTCTGAGTTTGACAAAGATGAAGAGATGCTCTTGATGGCTCAAAAAGGTTTGAACACCAGTGTTAAAGAAGAAGTATGGTTTCTTGACTCTGGTTATAGCAACAACCACATGGTAGGGAACAACAAATGGTTATTTGATTTTGATGAAGATTTTTGTGAATCTGTCAAATTGGGGGATAATTCTAAGATGCCAATTAGTGGAAGAGGGTGCACATCTATGACACTGTAGGTATGGCCATTTAAGCTGCAAAGGTTTGGATACTTTGTTTAAAAATGAAATGGTGAGGGGGTCACCAAATTGCAAGAATCATAAGATGTACGCACAAATTGTATGACTAGAAGCAACAACATGATACCATTCCAAAGAAAAGCATTTGGAGAGCCTCCAAGATGTTGGAATTGGTTTGTTTTGACTTATGTGAACCAATTAAACCTACATCTAATGGAAAGAACAGATACTTCATCACTTTTATTGATGATTTTAGTAGAAAAACTCAAGTATATTTTTTGAATGAGAAGTATGATGCATTTGAAGATTTCAAATAGTTTAAGGTTGTAGTCCAAACAAGTATATTAGTAAAATTAAATGTTTGAGAACAAATGGGGGTGGGGAATTCACTTCCAATAAATTTGATGATTTTTGCAATGGTAATGAAATTAAAAGAGAATTAACCACTACCTACACTCCACAACAGAATGGGGTACCCTAAAGGAAAGATATAACTATAATGAATATGATGTGAAGTATGTTATCTGTGAAAATTGTTCCAAAACAATTCTGGCTTGGAGCAGTAAAATGGTCCATGTACATTCTGAATAGGAGTCACACCTTTGTTGTCAAAGACGTGACACCTGTAGAAGCTTGGAGTGGGATCAAGCCATTTGTAGACCACTTTAGAGTGTTTGTATGCATATCACATTTTCATGTCCCTGATGCTCATAAAAAAAAACTAGATGGAAAGAGTCTAAAGTGTGTTCATTTAGTTGTAAGCAAAGAATCAAAGGCATACAAATTGTATGATCCTGTTTAAAAAAAACTTGTTAGTAGAGATGTTGTGTTTGAAGAGTTGAAGGCCTGGAACTGGGATGAAAAGATGAAAGGTTTAGAGGTTTGTGGTTAAGTTGACTTAAGTGATGAAGAAAGAATAGTGAATAATAATGTCACAACCAAGGACAATGCAGAAGAAGTGATTGATGTTGATATACTCCTAATGAAGGAATCCCCGATGCAAATGCGAGAGTGAAGAGTAACAAGAGCTACCACCAAGAGTGGTAAGAAAGCCCAACTATCTCCCAAACTATGTAACTGGACCAGAGGCAACAAAAGATAGTGAGTTGCATAATTTAGCAGTGTTTAGTTCTATTGAAAATCTATTAACATATGAGGAAGCTGCAAAAGAAGAAGTGTGGAGAAATGATTTGGATTCAGAGATAGAATCCATTGAAAACAACAACACGTGGGAATTAACAACACTTTCTAAAGGAGCTAAAAAGATTAGAGTAAAATGGACCAATAAGACAAAATACTATGGTTATGGTAAAGTTAAAAAATTTAAATCATGATTTGTTGCAAAGGGTTATTCACAACAATATGGGATTAATTATAAGGAAATGTTTGCACTAATGGCTAGATGGGATACCAAAAGGACTATTTTATCTCTAGCTGTTGGTCAAGAGCGCATTCTTGCATGGTGAGATTCAAGAAGAAGAATTTGTTGAGTAACCACAGGGTACTAAAAGAATGAGGATATGGTATATAAAATAAAGAAGGCATCATATGGGCTTAGACAAGCTCCAAAAGTATGGTACAATAATATTGACTCATATTTCTGTCAAGAAGGATTTGAAAAATGTCCTCATGAACACACTTCGTTTATAAAACATGGTGTTGGTTGTAAGATCTTAACTGTGAGTGTGTGTATATAGATGATCTCATCTTCACATGGAATGATGAACACATGTTTGTAGAATTTAAGAAGTTGTTGGAAAAAATGTTTGCTATATGACTGATTTAGGTAGAATGAGATATTTCTTGGGAATTGAAGTGAGACAAAATGAGTATGGAATTTTCATACATCAATAAAAATAAGCAAAAGAAATTCTGCAGAGGTTTGCATGGAAAACTGTAACATGGTTTGCAATCCTATAATGCTTGGATGTAAATTAACCAGAGATAAAGGTTTCAAGGAAGTAAATACAAAATTGTACAAACAAATTGTGGGATGTCTTATGTATCTTATTGATACTAGGGCATATCTTACATATGTCGTCTGCTTTATAGAAAGATATATGAAAAGACCTACAGAGATGCATATGGCATTTGGAAAAAGAGTACTTATGTACTTGAAGAGTACCCTGAGCTTTGGCATGATGTATGAAAAGGGAAAAGATGGAAAAGTATTAGGGTGGTCTGACTCAGATTATTTAGGAGACATTGATGGTAGGGTCTTGCTAATCAGTGTCCTAAGGGTAATGATTAAGGATGTCCAAAATAGAAAATTTACATTAAAAACAACAACTTTTTGACTTTCATAAAGTTAAATATTCTACTTTTCACCGATTTCCAATGCATAATTTCTATCTATATTAATCTTCTTAACTAATGCCCTTAGGGCACTAGTAAGGGCACTAGTTAGCATTATAGGATCAAATGAATCATTAAGATCGAGAAATTGGTATTGACATATTATTTGATTTGCGCTTAAGAGTTATAGCTCAACTTATGTTTGCTATTTTTTATTATGTTCGGATGTCTAGTAAGAGTAAGGCTGACAATAACTGAGCCAACTCGAACATAGTTTGGAACTCGACTTGACAATTAGCTTGTTGAAATTGTTTCATAAACCAAATAAGTTAAACTTGAACTATATATAGTGTTGGAACAAAATGTGTTTAACATTACCCTTTGAGTTTTGATGATAACAAGGTATTAAAAATTGTCAATTGGATATGCTAATATTTGTTCAAGTGTACATGACAAATTTTGTGTCTTTAAAAGTATAGGTTCTGAAGAACAAATGAGAGCAATGGAATCTACAAAAAGTGAAGCTTATGTTGCAAGAAAGCATTCTGATCAAAAGTGGTTCTGAAGACTAGAGGTTCTGAAGCTGACGTCATCAGAAGCACTCTCATCAAAAGCTGGAGTCATCAGAGGTTCTGAAGGTTCAGAAGCTGAAGACTGGAGGCTTCAAAAGATTGTTCAAATGCTGTTATTATCACGCCTATCATTGCAGAAGAATAGAAGCCCGGTGCAACGGCTAATTCATAGGAATTGGAAGGCATTGGATGCTTACTCTTTGGAGAACATTGGAAAAGGACAATAGTACAATTGTACAACCACTATCTTCACTACTTTGATTTATGTGTGCATTGTACAAGAACAACAGTCGTGACTACGCTGGTATTCCTCTATATATGGAATGGATTTGAAATTGTTCTCTCATAGGACAATAACCAAATCAAGCATCAGATCATTGGTGATTTGATCAAGCTTCAAACGACTCTTTTTGATGTGCTAGCAAATCAACAACGTCTATTTCACACCTTTATATAAAGGAGTGAAGACCTGAAAATTTCCAAGAGACTTACAACAATTTTACAAGTGCCAAAACTCTGCTGAAATTGTTCCACATCAAAGTTCACTTAGAATTTCTTAACAACTTTCATATCTTAGAAATTCTAGAGTCTTAAGAGTATATATTTGATTTGTATTGTGAACACCACTGATTGTATATCAAGTGTTCAACCTCAAACAATTTTCTTTGTAATTCTGTTTGAATAGAAGTCTCTTGCAGTTGTGCTTGAGCATATAAAGTCTCTTGATTTTGTTCTTGAGCATAGGAAATCTCTTGTAGTTGTGCTTGAGTAGTTTGAAGTCTCTTGCTATTTTGAGCAGTGAGCAGTTGTAATCAGATACTGATTTTAGTGAACTCTCCTTGGAAGTGCAAAGGGGACAGGACTACTTCCGGTTTATGGAAGAAACCTGTATAATTGCTTGGTGTCTCTCTCTCTCTCTCTACTTATCTGCTGCATTTAGATTCTGAACCTCACTTCAAAAGCTGAACTTGATCTGCTTCTGAACAGTGACTTCAGTTTTTAGGAGAAAAGAAAAAGAAACCACAATTCAACCCCCCCTTTTGTGTTTTTCTCACCTTCATATAGTTGGGCTCGTTTGGTCATGAGGTATTAAATATATGTAAGAGTTAGAATAAAATCTCAATGTTTGTGTCAATTGAGTGTTAAATATTTAAATTTTATATTTTTATCAGTGATTTATAAAATATTTTTTTTATATCATTAAACAAGTGTAGTTATAACTTACAATTACTATTTTATAAACTTAAATGAGCCGAACTTGAGCTAAAAAATAGTTTGTTTCCAACCTGAGCTGAGTTTTGAGTCGAACTAATCCTTATCAAGTCAAGCCGAGTTCAGATTAGTTTGACTCGACTTGATTCATTTCCAGTCCTAAGTAAGAGAAATTTAAGTTATAACACTTGCCGAGATTTGAAGGATGTGAACTTAAAAAAAAAGTGATTAAAACATGAGTGTTGTAAGATTTTAAAGATAAAAATTAAATTAATTTTAAATTTCTCCCCTTCTCTTGTGAACTATACATATTTTTTAATTAAAATCTCTTACTTTCCTTCATGTCCCTTCCATTAAAATCTCTTTCCCCTCTCATACATGGAACGAAACTAGTTGCACCAAGATTAATATAGGGTATTGTTTTTATATCATGGTATGTATTAATTGCTCCAGACCAATGGAAACTCCCATTTTTCACTATCTTTCACTTGCTCTGTTTCTTCTTAATTCTTTTATTCTAAACTAGACATAATGTATGGTGCATAGCTACTCGATATTTCAGCAATACCTATCATAGTTGACATGGTAGAAAAGTACGGATACCTATTCGATATAGGCAGAGAAGTACGGATATTTCAGCAAGAAGAAATAAAATATGGCTATTTATTTTTCGACAATGTTAACCGGTGCACCCGAGGCATTGGTTAAACAGATAAAAGAAGTAAGATTTTATTGAAAAGTTGTGTAATACTCCCTCCGGTCTCAAATATAAGAAACAAAAAAAATAAAATTGGTGGTCTCAAATATAAGAAAAAGTATAGTAAAATGAACCTATTAAATGCCACAATTCCAAGTTTATCCTCATTAATGTCTTTACTACTTCAAGACAAGGGTAAAATTTGAAAAATATCACTTTTTATAATGACTTAAATGTGGCCAATCCACTTTCTTAATATGTGTGCTTTTTTTCTTCTTCTTACATTTGAGACCGGAGGGAGTAATTAGTTGGTCAAAAGTAACAGTTTATATTTCCAAAACAATTTTTATACTTTTGGAATCCTTGACCAGTGCCCGAAAGCACCTGTTAACAAGACTTTTTTTTTTTTATAAGAAAGAGTTATCATGTTTTCTTTATCAAATTCAAATGCCGTTTTTTATACCAAAAACAAACATTCATATGTCATATTCAATTGAGCATATGTATAGCCAAAAATTTACGCGTTATAAAGGACTACAATTTCATTTTCGCAACCTTTTTCTTTGATTTTCAACATGTACATACAAGAGAAAAGATTTCCTAGATCCAACTGGGCTCGTATAATTTTTCAGTTTGAAAAAAAAGGGCTCGTTTAATTAATAAGCAATTCAATTATTTCTTTTATTTATTTAAAACTTTGGTACTTCAAATTAATTTTGTGGTCCATAGAACACGCATGTAAGGTAGTGGTCTTGTATCACTCATAGGTTACTGCAGTTTCGTAGAAGATAGAATTTGAGAAAATGACAAATGAAGTGTTCATTAGTATCCAAATGACAAGCCATTATCAATTCATATATATCCAAACAAAGGACATAAAGTTCAGAAAAACATTTTGCATGTGAACCACAAATTAAATATATCGATTTAAGGGTTTAATTACACAAAAAAAAAAAAATCAAAGAAGATAACCAAATAAAATGAAAAAAAAGAAAAGAATCTTGAAATAATATCCTGTTTTCCTTGTGCTAATAATATACACAGAGTTGGCCTAAGGACCAGACCATTCAAGTAAAGGCTTTATTTATGTTAAAAAAATGTCTCAAAATAAATCAATTTAGTTATAAGTATATAGTATCACATATTAATAATCAATATTTGTTTAGCTTAGTTGGTCAATTTTAAGGTCTGAAATCCTTTTAGTTCTAAAGTCAAATCTTAGATTCAAGAAAATTTGAATTATTAAGCTTTTCATAAGCATTGTGTTTTTTTTTTAAGTTCCAAAAAACCTCATTATAAATTATGCTTTAGGCCTGTTAACATGTTAGACCGGCTCAGATATACATTTGTGTTTTTACCAAATAAAGTAAAGTGTTAAATATGTTTCTGGTCCTTATAAAATTGGTACCTTTTAAGTATAGTTCTTACTTAATTTTCATAGTTTTTTTAATCCCTAAAAAAAAAACTGCACCCAATACCAGCCCCTCATCAATTCAAATTTGACTAATGTATGCTTAAACTCTTGAGTTTTTGAACAATTTTTTGAAGACGTGTTAAGAACATTACTAAAAGTTCCTCTTCAAAAAATTGTCGCAAAATTTGATTTCTACGTCCAGATTTTGTTAATTTTATCTTTAACTTTTGTCGTTTTAAAAATTAATATTTAATTCGTTTCATGTTAAAAAATTCTAAATTTTAGTAAATAAACCTTTCGTAGTGTTCTAAACTTGTCTCAAAAAAACCGTTCAAAAATTTAAGAGTTTAGGGGTAATTAAACAAACTTTGTTGTAACAGGGACTAAAATTAGAAGTATTTTTTTTTGTAGGGACTAAAAAGCCTATTAAAATTAAGTAAGGACTAAACTTAAAAGTTCCCAATTTTATAAGGACCAAAAACATATTTAACCGTTTTATCTTTAACTTTTGTTGTTTTAAAAAATTCATATTTAATTCGTTTCATGTTTTTTTGTAGGGACTAAAAAACCTATTAAAATTAAGTAAGGACTAAACTTAAAAGTTCCCAATTTTATAGGAATCAAAAACATATTTAACCCATAAAAATACGGTTCAATGAATCCTCATTATGAAAACCTTGCTAATAAGAATGAGTTTAATTTGTCAATAAAAAAAAGATCGAGTTTAATGTGTAAAGTAGATCTTATAAGAATCCTTTCAGCTTCAAACTTTCACTTCTTTCTTATTGCTTCATCAATGTTCACAAAATGACCATAATTAAAAGGGTTAAATATATTTTTAATCCTATAAATATGACAACTTTTCGTTTTAGTCTTAAAATTTTTCTTTAACTTCTAGTGTCTATAAAAAATTTCATCTTCACTTTTGGTCCCTCATTTTAAGTAAATTCATATGTAGAATTTATATTTTTGAATATAATTTTACAGAAAAATTTATAATATTATAAGAATCTCTCTTCAAAAAAAATTAGATTTTTTAACAAAACATGAATTAAATATAAATTTTTATATTTTTTGTGGTTAAAAATTCATATTTAATTTATGTTTTATTAAAAAATTCTAATTTTTTTTGGGAGTTTTTTTACAATATTCTACATATTTTTTCACAATTTCATTTAAAAATACAAAAGTTGACTTAAAACTGGGGACCAAAAGTAGTAATTGAAAATTTTATAGGAACTAAAAGTTGAAGGAAAATATTAGAGGGACTAAAACGAAAAAATTGATATATTTATAGAAACCAAAAATATATTTAACCCTAATTAAAAAGAACGCGTAAGAATAAACTCACATTATCCTTTTAAAAATATATAATAAAAAAGTAAAAACATTATCAAATAAATTATTATAAATTCATCATATATCCAATAAATATCACCGAAAACGCTCTGCTAGGGTTCATCTCCTGGCATTAGCGCAGCCTTTTTCAAATTGCTTTAGCTATTCACAAATTTCACATTTGTTTAACCTTTCAACCCTTTGTTTGATAACATTCCAATCTTTCTTTCATCCAAGCATTTGGTTGAGTTGGTGTGTATTCATTTTGTGGGGTTACGTTGAAGTGCCACCATTGACGTGTTTGGCTTTGTTCCAATTCATAGGCACTTGACATTGAGATTGTTACGTGGCTAACTGTCTCACGTCATTATTACTGTTCGTTGCTGATTGATTACATGAATTGTAATTTCTAATTACTCCTTGAATCCCAACAATTGTTTACGTGATTGCTTTTGGTGCTTTTTTTCACTTCCTTACGTGATTAATTAGCCTCCTTCGAACCTGATTGTTTCTACCGGATCTCTGCTATGCCTTTCGACTGGCAGGCAGAGCTCTCCTTGCCGGTAGCTATACCATCCAAAGATGCGCCATCTCCCATGGCTCTGACTTCAGCAGTGGCGGTTCACCACAGCCGCGTTCCTTTGCTCAAGCTCTGGTGGCATCACACAGTAATGTCACAAACGTCATCATGCCGCAGCCAACTATTCGTGGTGATACACTCTCCATTCGTATTACTCAGCCGGTGTATGAAAAGGGGGTCAATGTGTGTAAGAGAAATCTTCGAGGAAGATTGGTTCTCAACAAAGGAGACAAACCCTACGCGTCGAAGGAAATTGAGGACAAGCTTAAGAAACAGTGGAAGACTGCTACTCCTTGGACGCTACTATCTCTAGGTAGGGGTTATTATGAATTCTTTTTTGCTAATGAATCTGATATGCAAACTGTTTGGGCAGTGGGAACGATAAATCTGAGACCGGGGGTTTTACGCTTATTTGAATGGACTGTCGATTTTGATATGTATAATCAGAGGAACACCCATGCGCAAGTATGGAT
>Ga0228710_1003381_pt1 | contig 25411 bp, 12 predicted proteins | sample MedpolnodulmetaG_FD_177995 | JGI IMG/M metagenome (GOLD analysis project Ga0228710, IMG submission 177995) | Root nodule microbial communities from Medicago polymorpha collected in Santa Monica, California, United States - pink nodules | ecosystem: Host-associated > Plants > Roots > Nodule...
AAAAAAAAAAAACTAGTCAGTAAAACTCTCACATTAAGTATAGACAATACCGCTCTTTACCCAACAAAAATCACTCGCGCCCAAAGAAAATACCCCTGCGTGAGTTAACTCACACACCTTATACTTCCTGCAGAGTTAACTCACGCTACTACAAAAGTGAATACAAATTTCTTATTCCTTTTCCTTGTTACAGTCAGATTTACTCTTGTCGTCCTTGTTGCTACTATATTTCTTATTCCTTTTCCTTCATTTTCCTTTGTTTTCATTTGCATATTAAAAATCTTATCTTTTGTTCTGAAATATAAATGTAGTTGCAATATGGTCAACACATGGTTATTAGTAGTATTACTATAGATTAAAACACAATTTGATGGAAGCTAAAACTGATTTTGGTTTTGTGTCACATTAGCATTACAAAGCTCAGTGCATGTGGAGATGATCCAATATGACACGCAGATTTGGTTATATGGTTTTGTGTGTCACATTAGCATTACAAAGCTCTCTTTGATGATCTAGGTGGGTGATGATTGAACAGAGACAGGCGTGTATAAATGAAACTAGCGTGTGTTAACTCACGCGGGTCAAAATACTCATGCGTGAGTTAACTCAAGCGGCGTGAGTTAACTTACGCCGCGTGACTTAAGTTGTACAGATTTTAACACTTATGTTACTTAACTAATGCAGGAGTATTTTCAGTATTTCAGTTGGACGCGAGCAAAATGTATCGCAAGAAGAGCAGAATTCAGTCGAAAATTGTATGTGTTAGAACAAGCGTGTTCCAATATATCAAATGCTTCAATAGTTTATTTAACTTATGATTATGGATGATACAATATATATAATGAAAAAAAAAACGATATAGATAAATATACAAACACAAATACTGCCTAATAATTAGAAGATGATATAGTTTTTTTAACTCATTTCCTAACTGCATAAAATTACTAACTACCTATATATATATATATATATATATATATATATATATATATATATATATATATATATATATAAAATTAAATATAGTACTAATATACTAACTACTAATTATGCATGATACATAATACTAATATATAAACATAATTAATTTGCTCCAAAAAAACATAATTAATAATTTATATAACATTTACTCGAGGCCCTTCACTTTGCTGATGCGAACAGATGGGACCGGGTTGTGTTTGAGTTCGACGCATCTACTCTAGTGCAGGCTTTATCGTCTTCGGGCCATGGTGATTCGGAATTCTATGCTATTGTTTCTAGTATTATTTATCATTATCTTTACATTCCAACTTCGAGGTGAAGTTTGTTAGGAGACAAACGAACATGGTTGCTCATAGTTTAGCTAGTCACCGTATTTTTTATTCTTATCCTTCTTGTATTGAACATTGGTTGATTAATGATAATAATTAACTTTGTTTCTGTCAAAAAAAATAATAATTTATATAACATATTTAAGACTTCATTCAATCACTGTTAAAAGTAAATATTTGTTTATAATAGTGACTCGATGAGTAATATTTAGTAATATATATGATACACGTATCAAATTAGCAAAGTGAAGGATGTCATTTCACATAATGCGTTTGTTTATACCTTTCCGAAACTTTTGTTTTTAGCATATCATCATCGAAGTAGTAATTGTCTGAAACATCTTTGTAGTTATGGAACCAATAGACCAACGCAAAACACACTTTGTCTTTGAAACGCAAAAGAGAAAGACCCAAACATGCGGTTCAAATAAAAAGATAACTAATGGGAAATTAAGCTAAATTTAATGATATATTTTACCCATAACATACAAGTGTTTTTTAATAATATTTGTAGTAGCATAGGATTCATGTTCTTGACAACGATCAAATTATTGATTAACATAACTATTGACTAGCATATTCTCATTCATATATTTGCATGTGTTTTTAAATAATTTTTCAGTGTTAGCTAGCTCACTATATATATACACACACACACGTGTAAAATTAATCACACTTATAAAGAGTCGTATTGATTGATATATGAACGGTTAATTTGGTCTCTAGTTGGATGGTAGTTATGAAGTCCATTTTCATGGATTCCCCATTTCCATCATATACCAAATTCGTTTTCATAGGTTACATGTAAGATAATTAAAGAAACAAAAGGTTACACTTGTAAGATACTTGTACGATGCCCAAGATAAAGTTGCTAAAAATAGAAGAACACACACATGGGAAGGAGTTACAAGACTTACTATGAACAATCATGCTGAGATATTGGACCAATTCTTGTCTACCACTTTGTTTATCAAAAAAGAAAGAAGAAATGTCTTGTCTACCACTCACACACACAGCGAGGGGTGTTAAAACTCTCTTTAACACACTCCTCCTAATAATTTCCTTTTTTATTGATCGAAATTTAAATGAGTTTTTGTTTGGGAAATGGTCAAATTAAATTACTAAAACCACAACTTAAGAGCACAAGATGTTTATAGGGGGAAAAACTTGTTTAACCCTAGATTGCATCACATAAGGCCTGAAAATAGTTTATAAGGTAGATTTAGTTTCAAACCAAATTCTAAGGCAGTATCAGAGTCTAATAAATATCTTTTGGATTACTTGTTATCGAGCAACTTAGGTTAAGAAATCCAGTCATGAGTGTGAGATGTGTGTTAAGAATTTCAAATCATATGAAATAAGAAGTGAAAATGACTTTATAAGTGGGGACAATTGTCACTTTACAATATAATTTTGTATGGATTGAGTTATATCCAACCCCAATTATAAGACTATTAGACTTTTATATCCAACCCAAAATATGCTTGTAAGATATCACCACCTATAAATACATGTCACGTCTCATTCAATGTGAAACTCTAAACACATTTGAGTAGTTTAATAACTCTAACCTGATAGTGGTTGTGGTCATCGGTTCAGACCCACCACCACCCCTGTGAATCCAGTCCAACCTAGGGAAATGAACAAAGGCCCAATCTTTGCCAGTTTTTGAAACGATTTGGTTAGATTTTGAGTTTTCAGGTTGATTAGGTCGATAAATAAGGATTGTAAAACCAAAAATCTACATGAAGATGAAGAATAAGAAACCCAAAAATCCACATGTAATCAAAAATCCAAACAATAAACCCTAGAAGATGGAGATGAAAATTCAAATAGTAGAAGACGATGCATTCAATGAAAAAGAAGACGATGACTCAGAGTTAGAGAGAGATAGAGAGAGATGGGGAGTGTGTGTGGAAGATAGTGAAATTGAAATTGGGTTACGATTTGGGGGGGGGGCACGACATGGAAAATGGAACCCTAAAATGAGAGATGAATGAATTTCGGTTACAATTTTTCGTTGAATATGTAGTGCAACCTTAACTTCATTTTTTTTTTGATTAAAATTAGGTTGAAATGGAAAAACATCTCATCAATAATAGACGTGTAATGTAATTGGGCATGTGCTACGTCTAACTATAATAAAAATATTAATATACTAGGTTTGGAAAGGTTTGATTTCTGATTGCCCCCTTTTAACCACTAAGACCCAATTGTAATAAATCGTATGTATCATAACTCTCACCCATTTTAACTCATGAAACCGATCAAACTGAACCGTTTGCTTGTTGAACCATCATATTTAGATGAATTTGATCGGTTCAATATATTGTGTCGCCCTTATCTGATAGTATATTGGTGCCCCAATAAATTTTACATAGATTTTAATACCATCTTAAAATTTCAACTGCACTTAATTCTACTCTGGGGAGAAACTCTACGATTTAAGCCAAAAAGATAGTATAATGAGAGGATGTATATATTAAAGAAGTGTTGTGAATATTTCATCATTAATTTATATATTATATAGTGGTTTCCACAAGAAAGAGGGAGATGTGAAATTGGAATAATTAACTTTTCCCTTTATGAAAAAGAAAGAGATGCATCGATCAGCCTCAAGTGACACCTCTCCACACTACAGAACACTTTGCAAAGGTTGGGTTGGTAGCCATTTTACATGCCTCCATCATTTCTTTAACTTGGTTTCAAATCGTGGGTCACCCCCACAACCTTTGCTTCAATCAAAACAAATATATTGCTTTGGCCCATTTTGATCGTTTCCTCAATACATCCACTTATTAAAATTCAAGCATGACTGCTCCTTCTTGCCTATCCATTCAACTATTGTTGCACGATTTTCATATAAAATCATTCTAAATCATTCTAAATTCCATGCTTCAATATTTATCGTTTTATTTCTTAATTGGATATCTATCTATTAACCAATATATAGTGGTGTGCAAAAGCCCGATCATTTATATATTATTCTTTGGATATTATTGCTTTCGTCATCAAAATTGGTTAGAGCAACAAAACTTTCATATAGCTTTGGGTTTAGGAGCTATATATTAGAGATGATAAAAATTACCTAGCTAAAACAAAATTAAGACATGTTTGTGACATAAACACTCATAATTAGATGCTGATTATTATGAGGAAAAGGATAAGCTATGAACCAGAGTGTATGATTACACTAGCTAGGGAAAACCCTATTATGTGGGTTCTCATATCCATTACAATTGGTAAGGTATAGTGTCAATTTTAACCTCATTAAGCCGACAATTTTATGCTTCTAAATAATGGAGTAGTACTAGATAGATTCATTAGCCATAAACCATACTCCCTCCATCCCGAATTAACTGAGCCAAAAACTCATTTCACGCGTATTAAGAAAAATGTATAAATGATGGAGAGAGAAAAATAGTTTTAAGTGCACTTGTTAAGTATTGGTGTATTCTCCACTATAATAAATGTAAAGTGAAATATATTGAATTGGGAATGATGAAAGTAGTATTAATTAGAGTTATAAAGGGAAAAAAAATAATTAATATTGTACTGAAAATTGAAATGGCTCAGATATTTTGGGACACTTTTTTTTTTGCAAATGGTTCAGTTATTATGGAACAGAGAGAATAATTGTTTTTCATTTGTTCAACACCATAGTATTAATTAATATTATAAACAGTAGTATGTGTGAACGAAGCCGACACTATTGAATATTAAATGTGTCAGCACCTCTTTCAACTGAAATTCAAACATTGATTCGTTCCTTCTTCTAAATTCAATCCTGGTTAGTTGTATATGTGATTTGTTACGTTGACCAAAATAAATTATTTTTTTCCTCTTGGACAATTATACTTCGTTTCCACTAATTTTATTGGTTATTTTTGGATAAAATCCACAAGTATCCTCCTATCATTACTAATCATATACCTGAGCCCGGACTAAACTTCTTATGGGATTTATTTTTCACTATAAATTGAATAAAACCTCTCACTAAGAAGTGTGCATAGTGCATGTGCATACATCAAAAAAAAATGGATGAGATATAATGCACTTAGGATTCATCATATTAGTATATGAATAAAGATATAAAGGGAAATGTTAAGATTATGCTAACTTGTTTCCTTAAAACATAAGTGTTAAAGACCTAAAAATGAAACTAAAGTATAAGTTTTAAATTGAAAAAATAAATTTTAAACTTTCAAGATGATAAATGTACAAAATTATACTTCTATATATATTTGACTTCTTAACTTGTGCCCTAATATGCACTTTATATTAGGGCAAGGTAGCATTTTTCTAAATCAAAATATTAAACTATTTGTGTACTAGTATCATGCACTAATTATATGTCTTATTTGTACATGTTAGTTAGCAATGGCATTAGGTGTAAACACCAAGAGCATACATGTTAGTTATGATCATAATGAGCTCTATTAGGAGATTCTTTGAGGAAGAAAAGGCACAAATTAAAAGGCTAGGAAACACCATGGAAGAAGAATTATTTGGAACAATTAGGATAGATAGATAGATAGCAACTCCCTTGTTTGAAGGGTCAGTACCTGAACGTGCACTAGTCCTTTAAGATGGGACACATGATGCAAAGAAAGAGGGTCTAAAGCTCTATAAAGAAGGGTATTTGTCCCTATAATTGTAGGGTTTGAATGAACATGTGGATTCAGATTTTGATCAACCAAAAGGGATCGGTGACCTATAAAAATATCTATTAATACAAAAGATAAAGGGTACATCAATCCCGAGGAATGAACTAATGTATACATATATACAAATTTAAAGTGAATCTATCTATCTAGCTACACTCTCTTTTTGTTTTCAGCTATAAGAATAAAAGTGCAAAATCGATTTCTGTTTTTTGCTTTTTAATTTATTCTTTTTCTGCTTTAGAAAAAGAAGGGAATGTGATTGAGAAATGGAATATTTTATAATTCAAAAATTATTTGGGAGAAAAACCTCTGAAATTTTCAACTAATTGGAGGCATTTGAGAAATTTTCTTGAGTAGAAATATTTCAGAGTCCTTATATACTACCTCCTCGGTCAATGAAAATTGATCTATTTAGTTTGATCAATAAAAGTTGATGTATTCGATTCAAATAACTTATATACTAAGCATGTCATATCTCAAGATTTGATCATCCACAATGGTCCTTCAGAAAAAAAAATTCATTCGCAACGATGATTGTAAAATAGTACTTAATCATTAAGAATTGGAGCCAGGTAGATACACTCTCATTGTGGATATTAGTCAAAGAGTACTCCTTTTTTACAAGAATTATTAGAAGAGTACTTGCAATGGAGCAAAACCTAAATATATATCTAAGTGGATTTTACTTGTACACTTCATTTATTTATATTTTTTTTCATATCAGTATCTATTAAGAATTTAACCTCCCTAATCTTAGCACCTCTACAAATTTTTTAAATGGTCCCGCCGATAATTTTAAATCATTTAAAAAAAACTTTTTTTGTCAAGTAGTCTAGAGACTAGATCAAAATAACTCATTTACTAGAGGTAAATTGATACTCTCCCCATTCCTTATTTATTGTCGTTTTTGTAGAAAAAATATATATATGTTCCTGTTTTTGTGGCGTTTTGAAGTTTAAATGTATTAACTATTATTTTGTCAATAATACTCTCAAAAATTTTAAAAAGTTAAGAGTGTTATAGAAGTATGATAAATAATTTCATCTAAACTAATAAAATTTGTTGATTTTTTTTTAGTATGTATAAACAATCATAAAACAAAAATTTAAAAGGATTGAGAGAATGTTTATTTTATGAGAAATGTTAACTAGTGCTCCCGAAACACTAGTTAAGAGAGAGTATTTTATTTATAGCTAAAGTATGAGCCCAGGTACAAGTTAAGAGAGAGTGAATATGCAAATATTACAACCAATTACGTATCATGCATTCCAACTTTCCTATGAGATTAGTTATTCAGGACTAATGCTTAATAAGTAGTAAAACAGTGTTCATTAGGAATGCAATAAACCAGCAAAAATATCTCTATAGGTACTCTCTTTTGCTTTCATGAATCGTGTATCACATTCATGGATGAATAGGAAAGACGTGAACTTATTGATTGGTCCTATTTATATATAAGTTACTTAATTAAGTGAAAAGTAATAATGATTAGACAAATTAAATCTCAGAATTGTGAATATTAATCATCATCTAATCTTACAATTTAACGAACACATCCTTGAAATTGTAACACGTTGTTTAAAAGGGTCCCTCCATTAACTTCTATCATAGAGACTATGGCCTACTTACATATGAATGAGGTAGTTTTGGATACTCTAGTTTCTTTTATTGAATAAGTAGAGGTAGATTTTTATCTTTAGTTCTCTCAACTACAAGTTCATTGGTCCAGGGAGATGTAACTAGAACAACAAGTTTGTTTCTGCATTAGTCCATTATTCGTAGAGTTATAGATAAATTTGTCTCTTTTCAGTATGTTGAGTTCAACTTAAACAGTTTTAGTCCGTTTTTATTTTCTTTGTTGTTTCTCCAATAGGTATCCATAGATACAAAGAGTATGATATCCATTCTCACCTCGTTGGTCTGGTCAAATGAGATAAACGATTCACCCAACTCACGTCAAAGGTGCCAACCCATACAACCTTATTTGCCTACCGATAGACATGTCGAATATCGACATTCCAACTGATAAACCATTTTGAATTAACCTTCTTAGCCTTTCACACCTTTATTCTATGATCTTTTACAAACATAAGAAATGGACACTTGCAACAAACTTTCAATCTAAGTGACATTATCATGTTTATTTTGTTTGAAATTCACATGAAAACTTGATTATTAGTGACTTAGAAAGATTGTTATCGTCCCAGAATGTGCAAACCTAGCATTATCTAAGATTTGACTTTCTTCGGTTAAAACTCAGGATGATTCCCAAACATACTGCATATAAAGGACACTGAAAATGTGATGGCTCAATGCATTAGCGAGAGAGAGAAAAACGATACGACATTCATTTCACAACAAAAAAAAAACTGCGATTTTTCTATATCTACTTCCATCCGTAATTCACAAACCGGTTAAAATTCAGCCTTTTTTTTACTAATCCCCTCCCCCCTTCAGAAATTTGTTGTCCAATTGAGGTGACCCAATTGAGGTTGCTGATATGCACCAACTTGTGCTCCAGGAGCAGCTCCAGCCACTCCAACATTGTTTCCCATTGCTGGTCCTAAATGATGAGGACTAGGCATAGGAGCTTGTTGTGGAGGAGTGTGGTACATGCCGGGAAACTGCATGTGGGAAGATTGAGCTGCAGCTGCATTGAAATTAGCATGGCCAGCGTGTGAAGGCATGAAAGGAGCAGCATGCGGTGATTGTCCTGGCATGTTATAGTATTGAGGAGATTGCATTCCTGAAAGATCTCTTGGATTCTGTAACCATATTTCTGATGTCTCAGCCTGTGAAATGGAAGAAAAATAAAAATAGAACACCAAATAAATTATCTTAATAAAAATATAGGGGATGTTTGAATTGACTGGTTTGAACTTATTTACTGGAATAAGCACTTGTTGTTTGGGAGACCGTATGGAAACAGCTTATGACATATCAATTGATTAGTTTTCAGAACTTATTTTCCATAAAGTTTTCCGAACTTCTTGTTATTGAAATTGTGTATACATAAGCACTTATATTTGGCTTGGCTTGTTTGAGCTTATTTAGTGATATAAGCCCTTGTGAGACTCTCTTAGAGAGCTTACTGAAACAAGCCATAAAGCTATTTTCCGCCTATTTCCATGAGCTCCCCAAGATTGCTAACGAAAACAGCTTATAGCTTATATAAAAACAATTAGACTTTAGTTTCCTTTTGTTATAGAAATTGATAGCTTATACATAAGCATTAATATGATTAGTACTTATGTTATGAGCTGAAGTTATTCATCAAAACATGGCCTTAATCCAGAGATAGATATGTTAACGACGACATGAGGATCAATATTTACCATATAAAGATCATTAAAAAGGTGCTGGCATATATTTCTTAATGTTTCTAATTCTTGGCATTCAAACAAAAAAAAAAGTTATTTCTCAAAACATTACAAAAGCACCATACCTGAGGATTTGGGACATAGAGATTATCTTTGTACTTGACTCGAGATGAATCTTCTAAAGCTGACGCACCACCAACCACGCCTGGAGCTAACATGGCATACCCTGGATTTGCAAAGTTTTGAAACCCAGTAGGACTACCAGCAGGGACCGGCTTGAATTGCTGAACTCCGTATTTAAGGCCGTTAGCATTAAGATGGGAACCACCTCCAGGCATCAACAAGTAACTGTTTCCGTTTGTTGGATGAGGATAGGGAGCACTGTTTGAATATCCAGGCACAGCCATAGGTGGTACATAAACTGGGGACAGAAACTGACGATATGGCATGAGATTAGCATAATGTGAAAGATGAACTTGTGGATACATCTGTGCAACTTGATGTTGCTGTTGCTGTTGCTGCACCATCGAGATTGAAGATGTGGGAACATTGTTGGCAGCATGGTGGGAGTTCATAACCTGCATATACCAAAAATATGTTAAAATGAGGCAAGAATTAAAGAAATTAGTTAAGGATAAAAAGACCATAACACTGTGCCAGCTTGTGTTGCACGTCGACAAACAATAAGATCAAACAGTGCATTCTGCTAGGTGCTTTCTTGTTAATTATTAGCATACATCAAACATTGAACCGAAAAATCACTAGTTTTTGTTATGTTCTAACTGTAACTAATGCTACCTAAGATTCATCAATTGAACTCCCACTGCTCAACCTTAAATGCATATTTAACAAAGAAAAGAGTACGTTTGCATAATTGCATATATTCCATTACAATTTAGCAACTAAAGGACTTCAGATACCAGCAATTAAATCACTTCAAATACTTCATTATGTATGTATTAATTATTATACCTCCTGAGGTGGTGAAAGAACCTGCGCTCGTCCGGTTTCATCCATATTAGGTCTAAAATAAGGAATATCATAACCAGTGGGAGGGTCGTAAGCCTGTTTGGAAACATAAACGTGAGAATGAATAAACTACCAAATGCAAAACCGATACATGGCATATGTCATCAAGCAGAAGAGCACCAAATATTTCGATGCTAGAAATAAAAGTAATCACTCACAGAAAAGCCGGGCATGTTGTGAGAATCTTGTTGTTGTGATGCTGGAGCATAGGATGGACTTGTATCACGCACCAATCCAATATTGCCATAATTGTCCAGATTCTGAGAGCTTGAGGATTCTTTGTTATCAGGCAACTGTTGCTCAGAAGCAGCACCAGATGCCGGAGATTCGGACTCGGAACTTCTAACGTGGTCATCACGTAAATCCACCTGCTTGCTCCCAGAAACATCATCGGTGGACAACTCTGAAGCAGGTACTGTTAAGCTGGCATAAAAAATTAAACAAGATCACAACTAGGTTACAGAAAATGCATTTTGTTAACAAGATGTTTACTAGCAGTTATGAACATAACATATTATCTACACTAAATGAATGCCAACCTTGTGGCTGATTCCCCATTTAAATTTGCCGTAGCTTCTATTAATTGATACTGAGATTGATGCATCAAAGAACCAAGCTCTGTTGCAACTCCAATGGTACCAAAGGTCAGCCGACGGCGATCAGTTTCTGGAACACGAATATGTTGTGCTATGATCACATTTTGATTCTCGTATACACTCATTTGTGAAATTTGATCTTGAAGCTGTGCTGATTTTGATTCTAAATTTTTAGAATTTTCAGCTGGAGATGTAACAGTTTTTTTGGGTGTTCCAATTACTCCAGGACCGCTGCTGTTTGTCTTCTGGCTTGATTTAGGTTTCCACTCCTTATTATGCTGGGAAACTGCAACAGAACTCATCAAAATTCAAAGCCCACATGAAACAAAATGGTAAACAATAAAAATATTCTGCCGAAAATCAAGCCCTCGCTAAAGTGGATTACAAAATGGGTAGCTTTTCATATTATCAACAGCCTTTAACTGAGTTCAACATAGATTATATGAATACAGTTGGACTTCAATTTATCTTTTGTTATAGAAAATCGCTCATATATAAGCACTTAAGAGTATTGGTGTTGAATTAAGCCGTTCATCCAAATAGGGCATAAAGAACAAACGACACAGTTACACTATGCTATACTTTAACTAAAGATCTCGAAGATTGAACGTAAGATTAAAACAATAATTTTGTTGGTGTCAGTTTAAAGATGTACCTCTCTGATGTCCCACAAGTTGTTGATGTGCCCTATTATTATACTGATTGTTCAAGGATGGTCTGCTAACAGACATGCCAGAGAATGAGGGTTCAGTAACAACGCCTACAGCTGGTTGGCTAAGTGGTTCAGTTGTTTGGACGGTGTCAACCGATTGAAATGAATCTGCAGATGTACCATCTTTTCCAACAATAGAATTATTAGCATTAGAACTACTAGGAGGAAACAACTGTTTCGGTTTGTGATCAGAAGACTGTCTCCGAACACCAACAACCCCAACTTCACGTCTAATGGCTCCAACAACACCCGATGATCTGGAATCAGGAGAGGGCACATGAACTGGATCTGTCGAAGAGGAATATACTCCAACTACAGAACTGGTTGAAGCCACTGTTGAAGAATTTTGATGGATGTTGTCGGGCTTAATTGGTTGCACCCGTGCTGATGCATTCGAAAGCAAGCCTTGCTTGTCATCAGATGTAATTTTTTTGTTGCTAGCATTTGTGGCAGCATCTTTTGAATGTCTAGCATGTGAGTCAGAAGGACCATTTAGAGTCTGCTGATTTCTTGCCCCAGATGACCTTTGATTGGTCGAAGCTGCTGACGAGCTGGAACAGAGAAAACAGATGAATTATATGCAAAGTTTACTTATCCAATGACCTGAAAACAAATCAAAAGTGACCCGAGACATGCTGCTTTTAAATTATATAAGGTAACTTTAGAAGTCTTACTTTAATAGCCAAGTGCATTAGTTAAAAAAAAATGTAGCACCTTCATAGTCTTAATGACACCTAAAGTATTTGACTACATTTGATAGAAATATTATTATACAATTGAACGTATGCAATTATTATCCTATCATGAGAGGTTTATCACTTCACATCATTGGATTCATTTGTAACTGTCTACTCATAGCTTTCTATCTGAACCAGGTTTTACATAATTCTTTTTACAGCAATCTATTAAGCAATTTTCACCCAATAGAACAGCATTCACAACTCAGGTATACATATTATTCTGTCACCACTAGTCTAGCAGCAGAATCCAACAAAAATCTATCTATTAGGTCATAAAGTAAGGGTCCATATATGGACAACTACTGACACTAGATATGCACATTTGAAGATCAGAGCATACCCCTTTTCAGAAGTGTTTGCAGGTAATTTATCAGTGGTGGATGTTGAGTGCTGTTGTGAAGGAGGCTTCACTTCTTTATATATATGATTTACTCTGTTGTCTCTGACAACACGGAACTCTCTGCTGTAACCTGAACAATTGGCATGAATAAAGATCAGCATATATAATAATGCTAACAGAGGTACAATAAGAAAGAAGGAAAAAAAACATCTATTTTTTTGTTAGAAAACATGATCAAAGGAAGTGATACAAGTGTTCTGTTACTCAGTTACTTCAATAATAAGATTAGGTAGCTACTTAAAAGGATTAAATAAAAGGGGTTTGGTAGGAGCGTCCGAAGGAAAACATGTCCAGTTATTGGCTTTAATAAGGGTGAAGGAAATCAGATTAGGAGCGTTTACATCGTACAATTGATTCTTTGTGAGTGAAAAGTGTGAATCTAATAATAGACTTATCTTTTGACTCTTTCTAAATTTCTCGCTTAAATTTCTCTAGGTTCCTAACAAGTAACCTGAAAAATCGTAACTAGTGAGAAAATGTAATCTCACTAAAAACTTCTGATCAACTATGGGATACACTTATGATCAAATACATAAATTTCTCCATTTTCTGTAGAATTTTTTTTCTTGCTATTCTTTCTATTTAGTAAAAACTCTACTCTCCATTTTCTGTTCAACTTTTATTATTTTGATTCTTCTTTCATTTCAATTTCTCTAGGTTCCTAACAAATACATAGACTGATGAAGATATGCTATAGAAAACCACAGATTAACCATCTGAAGTAAATAGATAACTAAAATATCATCAATAAATTAGCTAACAAATCAAATAGTTTGTCTCTCTAAATGCAGCACAAATACCAGTGTCCGAAAGAAAAGCAAATCACAACTACAAAGGAAACCCAAAGTTCAACATAGTTTAGTGTCTTCACCTAGGCTGCTTTAACTATTAGTTTAAATTCCATTGAAATGATGATCATCAATATTAAAAAATTTATCAGAAATTAAAACATGTCCAAAAGATGTAACATTTGCATTGACATTTTACATGTAGAAAATGGATGCTTATGCAGACAGTTATGCAAACTAGGACGTCATATTTTAAACCCATAGATAGATGCAAGATAAGAATATTACTGGGTGGATTTCGAGAATAGTTTGTTCTTCGAACTCTATGTTCAGCAGGGGTGTGGAAATGCATTCCTTGACCACCATTTTCAGGATTCCTTCTCGGTTCACCCGAACCCTTCTCAGGATGCCTTCTCGGTTCACCCGAACCCTTCTCAGGATGCCTTCTCGGTTCACTTGAACCCTTGTTCTCAACATTATGTTCAGAAGGGTTGTGGGATTGCGGTCCTTGACCACCATTCTCAGTATGCCTTTTTGGTTCACCTGAACCCCTGTTTCCAACATTATATTCAGAACGGTTGTGAGATTGCGCTCTTTGACCACCATTGTCAGAATGCCTCCTTGCTTCACCCGAGCCCCTATTCCCAGCATTATGTTCAGAAGGTTTGTGGGATTGCGGTCCTTGACCACCATTCTCAGAATGCCTCCTTGGTTCACCCGAACCCCTGTTCCCAGCATTATGTTCAGAAGGGTTATGGGATTGCGCTCTTTGACCACCATTGTCAGAATGCCTCCTTGGTTCACCCGAACCCCTGTTCCCTACATTCTGATTCACATGATTCTGATTCTGCAACAAGAGATATTTGTTATTAGATTACAGATAAGAAAACCACAGCTATTTAATTTGTTACCATAGAACCAATAAACATCGTTAAAATTACACAAGAGGCAATACCTCCTTCTTTCGATCTCTCCTTCTCTTCACCTCATGGAATGGATCTGAATAACAAAACACAATGTACATTAGGAGAACACAAATCCAAACGATCATTGCATAATTTTCTTTCAAATTAGATTTAGACACTGTAACTCAAAAACTAATTTGAACCACACAAGCAATCTGACATCATCAAACAGATGGTTTTCAAAACATAATGATCAAGAGACATAGCCGAAGGCGTACACCGCCTCCTAATCATTGCACTATTGCATAGCAACAGCAATGGACACTCAAACTCGATAAATAACTATTTAACCGATATTTAACCACATAATGAAAGTGGTTAAACATTTTCATTACAACGTACAATATCCATGACTAGTGGCAAAATGAAGCTAATCATCCCTCCCTCAAACCAATGGCAACAACAAACAAAGAACCAACACGATTCCAAAATAAAATAAAAAAACTGACTCAAAACCAAATTCAAACTATACAACAAACCTAACTGACATTCTTAAACCGATTATTCAAAACATAATGATCAAGATACATAGCCGGACATGTACACCTCTTCATAATCATTGCATAACACAGCAATGCGCACTCATAAACTTGGTCAATGACCATTAACCAAGTAATGAAAATGATTGCATTTAAAATATTTGCATTGCACCATACAATGTCGATGACTAAAGGAAAATTTAAGCTAATCATCTTTGAAGCACCAACACTGTACACAGACACTAACATTGATAAAAATTTTAGAAAATGACATAATTTAATGTAATCGTAACACTGACACGTGTTGGAGATCGGGTCACGCTACAGAGCTAAACATTCCTCCCTCAAATCATTGGTAACAACAAACAAAGAACCCCCATAAATCCAAATTCAAGAGATAGACACTTTATGACGTATGACACTATAATGAAGCAAATCGTTCAACCCTAAAATCATTGGCAAAAACAAACAACAAACCCCATTAATCCAAAATCAATAAATAAACCAACAAATTTAAAGATAACCTAAAAACCAACCCTTTATAACATATTACACTAAAATGAAGCTAATCATTCAACCCTAAAATCATTGGCAGCAACAAACAAAGAACCCTCATTAAACCAAAATCAAGAAATAAACCAACACAATTTCAAAATAACCAAAAAATCAAAACTTTATAACATTTCACTAAAATGAAGCTAATCATTCAACCCTAAAATCATTGGCAACAACAAACAAACAACCCCATTAATCCAAAATCAATAAATACCAACAAAATAATCAAAAACCCACAATTTATAACACCAAAAAAAAATCAAGAAAAAAAAAACATTATAACCCCACAAAAATCCAACCTTGGTTAAGCAATTTCTGAGTAGTTTCATTAGGATCCATGTTAGTTTCCTTGAGAGCAACATAGATATCAGCCTCAGAATGATTGCCAACAATTTCCTTAATGGATTGAATAGTTTTACGGACTTTAGCAGACAACAAGTGGGTTCCAGTGCCACCACCACCTTCCGTTCTTGAAGCAGGGACCATTTCAGCGAAAACTAAAGGGTACCCAGATGAGAAATCACGAAGGAGAATGAGAAAAAACAAAACTTGATGATGAATCAGTGAAAAAGATTTAAAGGGTGGTTGAGATTTTGGGATTAGGGTTCTTAGAAAAGAAAATGAAAATGATAGCGGCTTTGAGAAGAACAAGCGAAGCGACAGACAGAGTGAGGGTTTTGAAAACCTTTGACAAATCACGTTTTATGTGTTTTGAGGGAAAATAATTATGTCATTAATGTTTTTTGATTGGTGAGTGGAAATTTGATGGACTGATTAAACTACTATAATACCCTTTTGTTAATCCATTAAAATTTAAGATTATACTAATTACTCACTCCACCTCTAAATTATGGTAGTTTAAGGTTTATGCACGATTATTAAGAAAATGATTAATTGTGTTAATTTTAATGGTAAAATTAATATCATTTACTACAATACTCTTATTAATTGTAGTTAGTGGAGTAGTTAAGTTGAATGAAATTTATTAAATAAGAGTATAATAATGAAAAAAATAATAATAATTACTGCATTGGTATTGTAAAGTGACAATTATTTTGAGAAAAAAAATGTTAAAGACATAATTATTGTGAGACGGATGGAGTATAATAATAATAAAGTGTCAAATTAGTCAAAAGAATTATAATAATAATAACAACAATAAACTTTTTTTTATTTTCTCGTGAACTTAGCTAAGTTTGTAGGAACAATGCATAATATATGTAAGTTACGGGTTCAAACTCCAATCACCACAAAAAAAATATATAAACTTTCGTTGTCGATGTGAGAACATGTTATATGCCCATCAAGGTCTCTGCTCAAGACAACTCACCTAAAAAAAATTATGAAAAAAACTATAAATTGAGTCAAGTAATAAAGAATTTGAGACATCTTTAAATAAATTGTTAAAGTTTGACCTCTTATTCTTGTTTATCAAAAAACTTAAAATTAAGTTGAAAGTTTAGAATCCACGAACCAACTAAATAATCATTGTTGAAGGGTGAAAATTTTGTACCAAAAAGATTGTCATAAAATCATATATAATTAAAATGAGAATCATTAGTTGGATTTAAAAGTGATATGAATCCAATCCAAGGCGTGGTTATAATTAATGGTGGTACAGTTACAAAAGTTGAAATTGGATAATTGGATCGAGTTTTTTTTTTTAATAGAGAATTGGATGGAGTTTTTTTTTTTTTTTTGAAGAAAGAAAAAATTGGATGACCTTTTGAATGCTTCAGATATGGGATCTCGGTCCTCGTGAGCTTAGTTCAAAATGTATAATATATGTAAGATTTGAGGTTCAAATCTGCCACCACCAAAAAAAAATATGGAATCTTAAAAATTAATTCACAACATATAAGTATTTTTTTTATTTCAAAAGAGGGATTAATTCAAAAATTAAATATTCACTTTTTTTTGAGTCATGATTCTATGGATACATAATAACTTATAAATTTTGGTCAAAGAAATTAAATATTTACATTATGTATAGATACATTGTTTTGACAAATACATAAGTACTTGTAAATTTTGGTCAAAAAACTAACTTATAGATAGGTACTAAGATATTTTTTCAATTTTTATTAACATATTCATATTTTTATTTACAAATTAAATTGAATATTAACTTGTAAATTAAATAAAATTGATTATTTTTATCAATAAATTAAATTAAATTAAATATTTTCCTAACTAAAATATTTTCTACAAATTTTATTAAAAATCAACTCATAAATCTATCGCTATCTGATGTTTGAAAAAAAATGATAAAATAATTATTTTTGAAATGAATCGTATATTGTCCCTCTAATTAAAATTCGTATTCACAATTTGAGTTGCATTAGAAACCAACATAATAGGGTTATAAAACTATTTACTCATTCATCCCTATAAAATATATTTTAAAATAAAAAATTGAAATCTAATAAAATATAAATAAAAAATAGATAGATATTGAATTAAAAGAAAAGGCTATTAATAATTAATTTAAAAGTAAATTATTATAAAAAAATGAATTTTAATTTATTTTTTAATATATTCAATATAATATTATTGCATTAGTAATTTTCTCATTTATATGTAATATATATCTTGCCTTATAAAAAATGTAATATATATCTTAGCTTTATTTGGCCTATCTAACTTATATAATAAATTATTTAGTTACTTATGACTTTTAAAAAAAATTCAATTATTTATTTTGTAGTGTCAATGAATTATTCAAAATTATTTAATTATATTCCTTCAAAAAAATATTTAATTATTTATTTAATTTTAAATAATATTACAGAATAATTTTTAAAAATGTAATTATTTATAAGGATAATATTCACATTTAAATATATGATAGATATCATATCATGTCTGTGTACCAAAAGCATGGTATAATAAGATAATTTTATCATGTTTATTATCGTGTGCACATCAAACATATTGTAGAATAATTGTTTATCGTTTCTATACCGTGTTTTATTATTATTTTGCTCTAATTCATATTATGTCTCTATCAATCTTGAGAACAAAATAGAACACAAGAGTTTTATCGAGAAAGAGATATATATAAATAGGATACTTGTGTGTCTCGTCGTGCATTAAGATATTCTCTGGAGATATACATATAACAATATTTTGAAAATGAATATTTTTTATTTCACGTGTCTATCTTTTTATAAATGGAAGAGTCCTTCAAAAAAATTATACCGTTACATTGACCGAAATGTATTATTTGAGACTTAAAAGGTTAGGCAAAATAACATTTTTAGTCCCTTAGCTTAATTTCAGGTAACAGTTTGGTCCTTTATCTTTTTCTCATTTCAATTTGGTCCTTTTTGTCCATTTTCATATACATTTTCAAGCTTCAAATCTTATATTCTTATGCAAACATAGACGAGGATCATCGATTTGAAGACTGAAAGACTATAAGAAAATAAAATTATGAATTTTAAACTTAAAAATTCATATGAAAATGGACAAAAAGGACCAAATTGAAATGAAAAAAAGATAAGGGACCAAATTATTACCTGAAATTAAGTTAAGGGACTAAAAGTGTAATTTTACCAAAAGGTTATTTTCTAGTAATTACCTTTTTTAATATATTTATGTAAAACAAAAAAAAAAGTTGATTAATGCCTCTCAAAAAAAGTTAATTAATGGACATTATAATAAAAAATTAATATTTTAACATTCTTTCTCATTGATCGTACTTATTTATGGATCTTACAAATAACTTCTTATTATCCACTAACAAATAACAAATAATTATCTTTTTCAATGGTACCAATAATATAACAAATATTATCAATGATACCAACAATATAACCAATATTATTTTTAAAAAACAATATAAAAAATATTATATCTTTAAAAAAAAGTATAACAAATTCTTATCTTTTTAAATGACACAGACAGAATAGCAATAAGGGTATAATTGAAATGATAAAATTTCAGTCCTAAACGACTTATTTTCTTTATATATAACATAGATCATGGATAATCAGAACAAAATGCTTATGCATATGATATCACAAAATCGTTATTTGAGTCAAGTGTAACTGAATTAAATATTTTCATAATAACCGAAAATGTGATTTTGTCAGAAAAAAATCAGAAATAACAATAAGAAAAATAAACAAAAAAGAATTACCATTAACCACGCTTAATGTTAACTAGAAATTTTGATTTTACAACGACTGAAATGAAAACATAAATGAAATTGAAACCAAAAACCAAACGCTAACGTGATCGACCACAAACAAACATTGACAAAATTAGAACGGCGAATAACTGAATTAATTCATTCTTGTCTTTCTAGTTGTCGGAGTTATCTAATTGAACACTTTCTTCTTCTTCGTTGCCTCTAGATGCGTCGTCGTTTTGTTGAGATCTACCATCTTCATCATTAGTTGTTGTTGCATTGGTACCCTGTTGTGTTGGATTTTGTCTTTGTCATCAATGTTGTTCCATCTTCACCACTAACTTCATCGATTAGAGTCCTGAGTTGCTTTGCACTGATGAGTGAGAAGATAATCAAAGGAGCGGTTCAAAGTACATCGATGCTATTCCAAAGCACAGAAGCCGTCAAGAATGGAGGTAACTAGCATCGCTGTTGTTGTGAATAGTATCATTCACATTCATTCCCACTAGTTGCACCACCACATAGATTATAATGTGATACAATTTCGGATCTAAAATTGAGGCTATAGTTTTAAAACTTGGCTTGGATCGGTTGGTCTGATTGGTTCACTCGGGAACCCGACCCTTCACCACTCTGGTCGGGTTTTTTCGATCAGCAATGTATTCGAACCGACATGACATCATCAACTCAACGATGAACCGGTTGACTCAGTTGAACCAAGTGAATGAAATTTGAATATTATTATTATTATTATTTTTGAATAAGCTAAGCAAATTATATTAAAAGAATAACAAACATCCCCTCAAGCACAAGGCGTGCTAAATGTAACTGTTAGAAGTTTACGAACAAAACAGTCAGGCTACCAACAACCAAAGAAGCCAAAAAAATTACAACACAACTTGAAAACAACATAAAGGGTTTTGCCTCCAAAAGGGGTAGTCAAAGTCGAACGTCATGTAGTTCGCTTTCAACCACCAATATGTTTGGAGTTTAACCTTCTCAAGAAGTCCCGTAAGCTGAACAAAATGATTATCAAAAATTCTATCGTTACGATCTTTCCAGATAACAAATAAGGTCGAAATCCAAATAATAGAGAAAGTTGTCCTTGAATTCTTTGAGAATCCTCCAAGAGCAGAAAACTGATATGAATGAGCATATAAATCGCCATGAAGAACCGTATCGATACCAAGCCAATGGGATATCAGAAGCCACAAACAACCGTAGTGATCACACTTAAAAAACAAATGGTCTCTATCCTCTACAACCCCACATGAAGCCGCACAAGATACCTGTGAAACATCCAGAACATGTCTCGTCCGCAAATTGTCCTTTGTAGCCAGTCTATTCAGAAAAAGTCGCCAGACAAAAATAGTAACCTTTAACGGAACCGCTTTAAGCCACAGAAAATGATGAAAATCCTCAGTAATATTGATGTCAATCGCTGTTAAGTAGGAATAAGCAGATTGAACAGTGTATTTGTTGGAAGGGTGAAGTTTCCACACCCACCTATCAGCCAAGCCAACCTGCAAAACAAGAACAGACAACTGCTCCACACACTCTCCCACCAACAACTCCTCCGACGCAAACAACCTCCGCCTCCACTTCCACGCCTCCCCACCCTCCCCCCAACCTAATGTATACATCTCCGACACCGTAGCTAGATTATTTTCAGATAACTCAAAAAGTCTTGCAAAAGGCGTTGCTAACGGAATATCCCCTAACCACGGATCCACCCAAAACATCGTTGTTCTACCATCCCCGACCTGCCTAACTATGTTATCAACCAGCCATGTAGCATCCGCCAAACCAACACCCAGTCGAATTTGGTTTAGCTGTCGCCACCAAATCGATCCAACCCCCTCTGCAAACCGCACCCTCCCACACTCCTCACCATACTTTGCCCGAAGCACTAAACCCCACAAACTATCCCTTTCCTCCAACACCCTCCACACCCATTTCCCCATTAAAGAGATGTTAAACTCCTTCAACCTCTTCACACCCAAACCTCCGTTCTCCTTTTTTAAGCAAATAGTATCCCATTTAAGCCAAGACATTTTCCTAATATCCTCACCACCCCCCCAAAAAAAATTAGTAAATAAAGAATCAAGGATAGAAATGATACCTGAGGGAGCTTTGAAGAATGAAAGAAAATAAACCAGAATGGAAGACAGAACGGACTTAAGCAAGATCAACCGACCTCCTAAAGATAAATTTTTGCACTTCCAACCAGTCAACCGACTACGGATCCTCTCCACCAACGGATACCAAAATTGTAACCTCCGAGGGTCCCCACCAATGGGCAACCCCAAATACAAGAAAGGAAGCTGACCGTGTTTACAATTCATCACACTAACCGCCTCATGAAGCCAAGAAACAGCAATGCCAACCCCAAACAACATGCTTTTGTGAAAATTGACTTTCAACCCCGAGATCGATTCAAACAACAACAGGACCGCCTTCAAGGCCCTAACATTCGCCCAAGATTTAACACCAATCAACAAAGTATCATCAGCGAACTGGAGATGGGAAACCTCCATCATCACCTGCGCCCCAACTACATAAGGTGTAAATAAACCATTCGCAACCAACGCTGACATCATTACATTTAAGCCCTCCGCCGCTAGTAAAAACAAAAAAGGGGAGAGTGGATCCCCTTGTCGGAGACCTCTCTCAAAACTGAACTCATCAGTCGGGCACCCATTAACCAACACTGATGCCGTTGCCGTCGAGACGCACTCCATGATCCATGATCGCCACAAGGGTGGAAAATTCATTTTACCCATCACCTCATCAAGATACCCCCAATCGACAGAGTCGTAAGCTTTCTCAAAATCCACCTTAAACATAAGAAGCTCTTTCTTATTTTTTTTCGCATCATCAACTAACTCGTTTGCGATCAAAATACCATCCAAAATTTGTCGACCTTTAATAGAGGCTGACTGAGAGGCAGACACCACATCTGCAACCGAAAAAAATAATTACTTGAATGTATTTATGTTAAGAGACAAATAAGCACATATTTTTTTTAAAGCATGTTAACAAATAAGAAGTTTATGTAATTTATGTTAGAGACAAATAAGCACATATATTTTTTTAAAGCATGTTAACAAATAAGAAGTTTATGTAATATATTTACCAAAAAAAAAAGAAGTTTATGTAATATATATTTAACTGTATGTCAACAAATAAGAAGTTTATGTGAGTAAAATTGAACTCAATTGTTTAAGAAAACCATTGGAATAAGAAAAGGTGAGAAATTTTTTGTAACTCAAGCTTAGTTTAATTTTGGTCACATCATACAGTTGATATATATATATATATTTTTTTTATTATAGAAGTTTAGTAATAGGAAAAATTATGTGCATTTAGGAGTTAGAATGTAACATACAATCAATAATTGAGAGGTTGTAATGGGGATAAACATGCAAAGCTAATCGAGAGTTTTAAGGATTTAATTTAATGATGGAGGAGATTTTTTTAGAGGGAAAAATTGGAATGAGGTGACGAAAAAGGAGGGCAAAATAGACAAATTAAGTGATAGGGTTGAGCATTAGGGTTTGCACACTATCTATATGTGCATTTGCGTTTTTTTTTTGTTGTAACCAAGTCTATTATTCAATATTTTTCATTTCTAATGTGATATTTTTGTTTTTAATTGAAGAATTCAGTTCTATCATGTTAGTTTATATAACAAACCTAACTTATGTTTTTATTGACGTACCCATAGCTTAATTTTTAAAAAATTGTCGTATTCTCGTGTCAGTATCCGTATTGTAATGGGTATCGTATCTGTGACTATACAAAATATATTACTTTACAAAAGAAATTAGTATGCCTTTTTTTTATATATAAAATGAAATTGTAGTTTATTTAGTGGTGTGATAAATTACTTTATTTCTACTTCCTATACAATTTTTTTTAATCAAAATAGGTTTTGAGCAATGCCTCCGAAGTATTGATGATAATAAGGCATGAAACAACAATTGCATATGTTAATGTGTGTTAAAGTGTGCAGGACTATAGAATTAAACTGACTCTCATAGTCAAGTTTTGGTTTTGAAATGTCGGAAATCTGAATGCATAGAAGAGTATCTGGATCAAAAGAGAAGCTTGTATGACTTGGCGTAAGATTTGAAGAAAGGTGAACCAGATAGTCAATGCTTCAGAAGAGGTTTTTATTCGGAAGCTTCCGAAGGAATGAAGACTTTGATAAATGAAGCATTAGAAGATGATGTAAGAAACTGAAGACTCTAACTTAGTTTGTCGTCTTCTAAGGAAAGGCCGCTATCAGACTTTAAGTAGTATAGTATGTGGTTTTCTTACCACGTGCATAAACAAATAAGAAAATTCAAGGACAAAGAAAATGTAACAGGATGATTTTTGAATGAATACACAACGCCATAACAGCTTAGAGGAAAGGTGAATTATCTCTCAATAAAAAACTAGAACCGGCCGTCAACATACCTAAACATATAGGATAAAACAACCGGTTCGAAACATTTCAAGGGTCTATATTTCTTTTTTCTATTTCTGGACGTATCATATCATTTATTACATTTTATTAACGAAATACATAAAAGGCTGGTTAAACCAGGCAATAATGAATAACGAATTTCCACCGGAAACGAAAACAGGATACTAAGTGTAACACCCTACTTCTATTAAAACGATAAAACACACGAATAAAACATTTATTCAAGAAATAGACGCTACGTCTTCAACAAATATCATACAACATGCATTTATAAAAATTCTCAACAGTCGCAGCGGATATAAATCATACATCACCAAAGTATACATGTCATAAGATCAACATACATCCATAAATAAAATCTCCAAAATCCGACAAATGGGAAAAATCTCCATAATGTAATTAAATCCAGTGAATCATAAAGACTGACACCTAATCAGAGCCTAATCTAAGACTCTAACAGATAAACAGAGGAAGCTCCCGCTATCCTCAAGCAACTCACCAAGCAGCAAACAAACTAATCCTGCACGCCGTCTACCCATTCATACAAATAGGTAGGTGGTCCACCACAGACCACTGGGGGTTAGCTTCACATCAATCATAATCAAACATAAACAATCATAAACATTCAAGGATCTCATGCATAACACATATACATACCTATCATTCCTAGAATATTAACATCACATGAATATTGTCCCCCATTCCGTACACCTCAAGCTATCACATTACTAACATAGTATAGCAAGCATATTCAATCTCTAAACCAGTCATCGACATAGGCTTATCATTTATCAACATCAATCAATGAAAGGATTACTCACCTTATTCTTTATTTAGCATACTTAACTCAACGAGTACAATTCATCATTTCAAAGTTATAAGCAAGCAATCATCATTATCAAAGAAATCACCACATCATATGTATATACATATACAATTCTCACCTCATTACTATTACCAAAATAATTATCATCAATTAGATTCACCAAGTGTATAAGCACAAGCAAGTAAAGCATGCAATTAGAGCATAATTCAATTATTCACAACCGTCAACAACTATCCACATAATCACAACATTCACCGAATTCCACCAATGTACAAATTCATCAGTCATAGATTCAATTATGACACGACTCATCAATTACTCAAATGCATGCAATGTTCTAGACTCTTCTAGATGCATGCGGTACCGTCACCAACAACAAGATGCCAACAGAACATCTTATGTAAGAGTACACCTC
>Ga0228710_1003388_pt1 | contig 25394 bp, 10 predicted proteins | sample MedpolnodulmetaG_FD_177995 | JGI IMG/M metagenome (GOLD analysis project Ga0228710, IMG submission 177995) | Root nodule microbial communities from Medicago polymorpha collected in Santa Monica, California, United States - pink nodules | ecosystem: Host-associated > Plants > Roots > Nodule...
TATTGGCCAAAAAAAAAAAAAAAAAAAAAAAAAAGTCAATCCCGCCAGTCAAAACGGCGGGAATGAAAAAAAAAATTTAAAAAAAAAAACTGTCCAATCACGTCTCTGCGACGGTTGGACACGTGTCACGCGCAGATTCAATCCCGCCATTTGAAACGGCGGGAATGAAGAAAAAGACAAAAAAAAAAAATGAAAGTGGGTCATTTTGGAAATTTTTTTTCAAAGGGGGTCAGACTTGAAATTTTTTTTGCAAATAGGATCAGAAAAAAAATAATTTCGTATAATTTTGATTGGACGGCTAATATGTTTTACAGCATCCTGCTGAAAATCTGCTTCTATATTGTGTTGGGGTTATTTGTCTTTGTTTGGAGACTTTCATGATGTTTTTGTTGGTTAATGGAGTTATATTTGCTTAGCTTATGCTTTTCTATTTTATTTTTAAAGTTTTTCTTGCTTGATAATAATACTCATGTTCTTTCAAAAAAATAATACTCATGTTTTAATTCGATCATTTTTGTTTAGGAGTGATATTCACACACCGTCTTTTTCAATCATTTTTGTTTAGGATTGACATTCACACACTTGATCATTAATTTTGGGAACTTTTAAGTTGTCGCTGCATTTGAAAGGATTTAAATTTGGAAAAATAATATTTGAACAACCATTTTTTGACAATTTAGTAGCAATTTTATCTCTCATAGTCACATTTTGGTTTTACTTTCTCTCTTTATTGTTTTGTTTTGAGAAATTTTTACTTGGTCTTGTCCTTAACACGTCATCCTTGAGCTTATCCAATCAAATAATTTCATTTCAATTAATTAATAAAATAAAAAATGAAATACAACACGTTCCATTAAAATTGGGAAACGGTTTTCATTATACCAACAATAATTCCAGTTTCATCATTTAGATATATTCCACAAATTACAATGCTTCAAACAACCTTCACTATTGTTTGATATTGCAAGATACTATTAACTACAAGAAATAAAACAATATACATACTGGAACAAGAGAAGTATCAACATGTTTGAACAGTTTCTCGGGTGATGCTCAATCAAGAAAAACATATAACAAACATGTTTCAGTTTGGAGAATGTAGTTTCAGGCTAAGGCTACGGTGGGAGATCTCTTTAGGTCTCCTACCGTAGGAGACTTAAACTTTTTTTTTTTTGTGTTTGTAAAATGGATGTCAGCCATTAGATGTGGTTGAATTTTTTTGAATGGCTGAGATTTATGGGTTGTATGACCCACTAGGATTGTATTATTTAAACATCTATATTCATTTAAAAAGGGTGTTTTTGGCATTGTTGGTAAAATTGGAAGCAAGCTCATACAAGCTGAGGTGCCTTATTTGTTCTCCAGGCTGATCTAGAGGGAGAGAGGGATACTGTGAAATGGTGTTTGATGGTTTTAGCAGATTATGTAAGTGTATAATGAAATTTAAGGCTTTTACCTCTAACAAAAAAAAAAGTCTTTTATACGGTCTCTTACCATAGGAGACCTATTCACATCTCCTATCGTAAACGCCACCGTAGTTTCATCGACAAAGAGAGTTTTGAAAGGGAGGTTGAATTTTTAGCATGCAGAGATGAAATTTTATTTGTTTCTCAAGTTAAAGAAACAAAGCAATGATCATAATTGTTGTAGCAAGCAAGGCTGCAGAAATAAAACGGCACGGCACAATGGGATGCGAGGGAAGAAAACTGCATTTCAATTTTAATAGATCGTGTTGTATTTTCCTAGATAACCCATTTCAATTTTTTATTTTATTAATTAATTGAAATGAAATTATTTGATTGGACGGACTCAAGGATGACGTGTTAAGGACAAGACCATGCAAGAGTTTCTCAATATCAATACTCATATTTCTTTCTATATTTTGGTTGTCCCACAAGTTGTCAAGAAAAATGGTTGTTCAAATAACACCCCTCTTAATTTTGTCACCGCTTCCAACTAATCTTAAAGCGGTTTTTCAATACACTATGTTATCAAAGTCAATATATTTTCTCTCTCATCAATTAATTATCATTTCTTTTATCTTTTTCGGTTATATATTCAAGTATATACTCCCTCCGTTCTCATTTATAAGCAAATTTTGACTTTTTAGATTGATTGAATAAATAATGTATGTGGTCTATATCATATACCACATACATCATTTATTCAATGAACTTAAAAAGTGAAAATTTACTTATAAATGAGACTGGAGAGAATATATTTTTATTTTTCTATTTTGAAAGGATAAGTAAGTATATTAAGTCAAAAAAAATTATTATTACAACTTTGATTAAGTTTTTTGAAAATTATACATAACAACAACATCAATATCTTCCCTCTTGAAACAAAAAACATTTTCAACTTAGCTCCTCGTTCCAAAATCTGGTTATTGTTTCCGGCGTCGGATTCACCATCTCCGACGGAATGGAATGTTGTCATATTTGTGTGGTTGTGTTTACCTGTGTTTTTTGTAAACAAAAGTATTAGTTTTAAGATGTTACTTGCAGGATCAAACTAGAAATCCTATGATATGTTGTGCAATGTTTTTTCAAAAATTGTTAGTGTTCATGAGTTTTAATGCAAAAAGATGAAGATAACTGCCTTATTCGACAGAGATCAACAAGAAAGTTTATTAATCTAGGAGAAAAGTAAAAAATCTTTAAAGATAAGAAACTAATGAACTTAAAAAAAGTATTTTGCATTGATCGATAAAAGTGGTTCATCAAATTAGTTACATACATTATTTTGACTCTTTTCTCTCCACGTTTAGATAATTCGAGTGTGAAGAACTATTTGCATGTGATTTGTGACCTCATTTTCCGTGAAAAACTGAAAAACCAATGGTCATAAACTATATGTCTTTGTGTAACAAAAAAAAAACTATATATCTTCGACACACTTAACCTACTTTCCACATGTTTTGGACCTTTGATCTTGCATTTTCATAGAGAATTTGAATTCCTTCCGGTCGAATTCAAAAGACTTCAACACAGTTTAAAAACACTGAATCAATAATTTATTTTTGAAGATTATAAACAATTTATAAACAGCACAACATGTTCAAATTATTCAATGAAGATTATTGTCGACATTAGTGGATTTAAATGAGATCCCGTAAATGAACGACGAGATTGATCCCCTTAAGTTAATCTATCGTTAAATTGGATATAGTTGATTATTTTTTTTAAATAAATTAATCGATATGGTCCTCATCACAACAATTATTAATATCAATTGGATATAAAATTATTAATATTTAATATCAATAATTTTATCTTTCATATTATTTTAAATTATTGCATATTTCGTAAAATATATCAATATGGTCCTCTCCACAACACATTTTAAATGGATTGTACCACATTGATATATCTTATTTATTTTGTGTTAGCCCTCCATTGTAAAGGGGTCATGATTGATCCGGAGTTCGGCTAGGAGGCAAGTAACGTCTGACAAAAATTTGTTCAACTCAAGAATCGAACTCAGATTTTTTTGAACAATTCGTCATTTGTTGGAACTCTCGTTAACCACTTGAGCTCATTTATTGGTTAGTCAATTGTCATTTTTGTGTTCATGGAAATATACTTTTCATTACCAACTCAATTGTTTTTTTAATCAAATTATGTTCGCTGTACTCGATTCCTCTAACTTTAAATTCCAGTTTCCGCCCATGGGCATGGCTCTGGCCCCTCCCTTTGTTATATGATTGTTATAACAATTTAATATTTGGTCTTTTAAAAGAAATGCTCATTTTGTTTTATAATGAGTGATATATTTGTAAAAAAAATCTTAATTAAAGAAAACGAGTGTCACTTTCAAATATAAGAGTAATATTTTTTAATTACATCTCTAATTTATATTATGTGCATCACTTTGAAGTTAATATCTTCCATTTTGCTACTATGACAACGACGAATACATAAATACTATATATGGTTGATTGGATAAAATTATCATAGTTTTTGGGATCCGTACTTGCATAGTTACTCTTTGGCTTATTCAATCATTCGGTCCCTTAACTTAATTAATTGTCTCAATTTAGTCCCCTAACTATAATTTGTACAAATTTGCTCCTTTATATTTTGTTCTGTTACTAGTTTTAGTCATTTTTGTTAGTTTCTCTAAAAAGAAACGTTAACAGAAAGGACTAAAACTAGTAACGGAGCAAAACATAAAGGACCAAATTGATACATAAGTTAACGTTTTTTTAGGGAAACTAACAGAAATGACTAAAACTAGTAATAGAGCAAAATATAAGGGACCAAATTTGTACAAATTATAGTTAGGAGACTAAATTTAGACAATCAATTAAGTTAAGGAACCGGGTGATTGAATAAGCTTTACCCTTTTTAATTCATTGTTTCAAATGTTTTGTATTCTTTTTTATGACTAAAACTGCCAATGGTACACTTAACATCCACGCCATTTAGCAACGTACATTTTGGAAAGGATGATTTGAGAAACGTTTTACAGAGTCGAGGCTAAATTGAGATATTCATATTTCTGAGGACGAAATTGAGAGAATCGTACAAAATCATAAACTAATTTAGTTGCTAACATTACACTTAACAACCACTTCATCACCTTCTACAACGTTTAGTAACGAATGTTCATAAAGGACGAATTTGAGAGATGATTTACAAACTCGAAGACCTAATTACAATATTTCAAGAATTGTTATTATTCTAAAGCTCATTTGTTATAGCTTTTTTAAGAAAAAAAATCACTTATTTTAAAAAAATAATCACTTTTAAGAGTATTGTATTCGTTTGTTACAAATTTTTAAAAAAATCAGAATCTAAAAATAATCTAAAAACAACTTCAAATGAGAAGCTGTTAGGAGTAGCTTAAAATAAAATAGATTTTTTTTAGGGGAGAGAAACAATATAATTCAAAAGATTGAACTAATTTTGTAACAAAAAATCTCTTTTATATAGTTGTATCCAAACAAACTAGATTATTTGTTTAAAAAAAGTGATTTTTATTACAGTAAACAAACGCAAAATAGATTCTGATTTTTCATATAATTTCGAAAATAATAATCTCTAAATTATTTTATATCAAAATCATTTTTATTTTAATCCGTAACAAACGAGCCCTTAGTGATTTTCTATTTTATTTTTTGGATTTTTATATCAGTATCATTTCATTTTACTCCTAATTATTATAGTTTTTTTTTTAATAATTTTTATGAATATTGTAGGACAATCTTTTATTTTTTATGATTATCTTGATATATTTTTTTCCTAAGAGATTAAAGTACATTTTGATTAATCGTGCATTGAGTGGTTTCACTTTTTTTGTACGTGTGTATTGTCACATCACATCCTTAACTATTATTCATTTGTACGATGCTTAGGTACGTGAGCTAAAACTATCAATTCCATTTTTCTACATCAACAGCTATGAGGGACTGTTAGCTGCCCCACTGGACTTACATGATATTGATTTTGTGTTTGTCTGTCGATCTTTTCATTTTTCTTTTGTTAAAACTTAAAAGGGTGTAGAGAAGAGAAAAAGTAAGTAAGATTCAAAATGCTACCTAGTGGCATATTCAAGAGAACATTCTCAAACGAAATTATGTGTTTTATTGTCTACCTCTTGATTGTTTCCCTAGTAGTACTAGGTGAAGGAGCAACAGCATCATCCGACAAAGATTCTGTTTATCCAATGATATTTAATCCTCAGATTAAGTACGATGTTTTTGTTAGCTTTCGAGGTTCAGACATACGCCAAGATTTTCTTAGCCATTTAATCAAAGAATTCAATCGAAAGCAAATTTTTGCCTTCGTTGATTCTAAGGTTGAAAAAGGAGATAAAATATCACAATCCCTTGTTAAAGCAATTGAAACATCGTTGATTTCTTTGGTCATATTCACTCAAAACTATGCTTCTTCATCATGGTGTTTGGATGAACTTGTCAAAATTGTTCAATGCAGAAAGAAAAATGGACAGATTTTATTGCCAGTTTTCTATAAAGTGGACCCCACAAGTGTGAGGCATCAGAGGGGAGCTTATGCAAAGGAATTTGGTAAACATGAAAAAAAGTACGATTTGAGTAGGGTGAAACAGTGGAGATCTGCTTTGAAGGAATCTGGTAATATCTTGGGATTTCACTCACCATATTTTCCGTAAGTTCTTCTAATTTTTTTTCTTTATTATCAACCTTGTTATTCCGTCAAAAGAAAGAAAAAATGAACTTGTTATTAAATTGTAAAACGTAAGAACCTTCTAATAAATTGCACTTCTTTAACTTTTCATCTTTTCAGATAAAAGTAACATTAATAAGGGATATGTTTCGGAGAAAAAATGCACCTAATAGTTTGTATATGAGCTTAAATTTAGGGACTAGACATTTTTTTGAAAGAGGGGCTTATGATTAGGGATTGATGGAGTATTAAGAGTTATCGTATCAACAAAGTCTCGTGTGATACCCAAAGATGTTCCAAAATTAATAGTGTCTTGAGTACATAATAGAGGTTATCATATGTTGTGAGTCCATTGTATTTTATGTGTGCTTTTCAAAATCCAACCCTTGATCACCAATTATAGATGACACGTGGAAATGAGTTAACTGATTTTGCAAAAAACTGATGGAGAGGACCAAAATAGTAAACGGCAGAACATTTATGTGACCAAATTGAGACACTTTATAGTTAAGAGACCAAATTAAAAACCAAAAATAAGTTAATGGATTAAATGATATATCAAACCTATTAAAAAAACTCTATGTTTAAAGTATATCTTAGAAATAAGTCTACAAATATTGACCCCGGGTAGAGATCTAGTATTCCTTATCCTTGCAATGAATGTACTGTATAATCCATAGAGACTCCCGTAACTTTAGCTCCACGTTTATGATACTCTAGACCCACCTTAGAACATAGAACATAGTCGCTTTATCAATCATGTTGTAACGTAAAACCATAGTTTTAAAATTCGGCTCGGTTATCGACTCGGCATAGGTACTGGGTCACTGAGTCGATGGTCGAACCATCGGATCACTGGTTGAATCGCATGGCTGAATCAGATCAAACCAGATGACTCGGTAAGATGACCGGTGTTTAGATTAAATTTGTATAGGTATTTAATCAGATTAAATCTGATTGAACCAGTGACTCAGTCACTCCAAAAACTAAAATAAGAACACATAGAATAAAAAATAAAATTCCTTAAAAAAAACATAGAATAAAAAAAATTATCCAACAAACATAATTTCATAGACTAATTATTATGAGCTTTAAATAAAATATTTGAGCTTAATAATTATATATGTTCATGTTTTTCACAAAGATTATATACATTTATATGTTACCAAAAAAGATTATATACATTTATATGTGAAGTTTTATCAGACGGAAAATAAAATTGTAGATAATTGCTTTATAGTAAATATTTCGAAAATGTGAAACGATGTTTACCCAAAACATATGTTATTATAACTATGTTGAAAGGACATTCAACACAAAAACAATTGGTGCTTCAGTGGTTGGGAGCATTATCTATAATAGGAGGGTCATAAGTTCAACTTCCACTGGCACCATTTTTTACAGCATATTCAATTAAAATTTGTTATTGCTTCAGCCCGGTCCGGTTCATAGAACCGTCGGGTCACCGGTTTTGGCCGAGTTACACCGGTTCATACCGAGCTGATTGCATAACCGATCCAAAACTTAGATCGGACTGGTCAGGTATCCGGTTCACGGTTCAACCGGTCAAATCGGCCGGTCCGGTCCGAGTTTTAAACCTATGCGTAAAACTCTACATCCAGACTGAGGTTACAAGTTTGGTATAAACATCAACAAATTGTATGACCTACCTAATCAACCACACACTATCAAGCATAAGATGTTCCTAACGGTTAATCAACATGAACAACTACTTCAATTAATAAGCACCTAAATAGACACAGGTAATGGGGGGTAGGTCATACATTCACTCAAAGGTAAAAATGAACATTTTTTTGAAGATTATCTATCAATTTTTTTATTTTTAAATAGAGATAACTTTCATTAACCAAATCAGTTATTACAAACTACATGGCAACAAGAAGCCACAATCTAAAGAAGCGAGAGTTAATCTCTCAAGAAAACAAAATAGCATTAGTATGACTACATGCACAACCGGTCAAAATAAATAAAGATACTTCAATATGAGACTTATAAATAAATCTAAGAAACATCGAAACAAAAGATAACACCTCAACTATATTTTTTTTCCTTTTCAAACTGATCAAGTCTTAGTCCCAATATACAACTAAATTTGTTCTTCTTGTTGATATGAAATGGCCTAAAAGTAAACAACATTTAATAAATCATTCATTGTAACATTTAATATTGCTGTGAATTGGTTAATTAACAACTTACTTCAAAGAATTAACAAAGAGAACTATGGTAAATGCATGCTTTCATAATTAAAGAAAAAATAAAAACAAAGTTAATATATCATTCATTTTAAATTAAAAAATTCAATTTTGAATATTAGATAAATCGCACAATTCACTACCAAAAAAAAATTACACTGTCAAAAAAAGAAGATAAATCGCACAATTAATTTTCTCCCATTCTTGTTAATTAAACATCACTTTTGGGTTAGCATTTCAGTCACAAATAACATCACCAACTACAAGCAAGAACCACAAATATATATATGGAAATAATACATCTCTCCCCCCCCTCTCTCTCATACATATATTCATGTATTAAATATGTATTTCAATCACAAACACCACCACCAATTACTTGTAAAAACCATCAATATAATACATATTTCTCCGATCCACCATGTATTAAATATGAATCTTTAGGTCATGCATATCATGTGAGAATACATATTTTATATGTTAAAATTAACAACCGATTGTAAATTTTAACACTTATTACATTTATGTATTATGTATCATCTATTAAATATTTGATTTGATTTTTATAAATAATCACATAATTTTCTTTAATGTTCTATAATTTTATGGACAAATTATAATTACATAATTTACCATTTTAAAATTAAACAAGAAACAATTTTTAGAGGAAAATTAGACGAGGAATATCAACAACGTATATTACTTATTTCGTCTCTTATTTGTGTTTGATCTATTCTTTTGTATTATAGTATTATTTTTCTTTCTTCTTTTTGCACAAATATGTTAAAGAAACAACACCTTTGTGCATGCATGAGTACAAAGATTTTATTCCTCTAACTATTTAAATATATTATTGTAAAAAATTTGATGCTCCTCTAAATATTCATACATACTATATTTATGTATTACTAAAAAAATCTGGTACCCCATTCTGTATGGGGTTTTGTGCCGTCTCCCATCTTGATCAGTTGAGCTCGATAAATATCCTCTATTACGTTATATATTATTTGAAAATTGCTCTTTACCCAACACGTTTTGCTCATTCTCAACCAAACTTCCAAAAATACATTTGCATGAGTTAAGTGACGTTAATGTTAATTTAGCGTGAGTTAACTCACACTGGTTTTAAATAATACCATAATTATATTACTTTCCTTTGTTTCTAATCAATACCAGAATTTAAAAGGAAGGTACAAGATCTAAGTTGCTATACAGCTCCTTACTAATGAAGAATCTAGTAATTCTCATTTAACCTTTTTCATTAATGATGATGTTTGACTTTTACGTCCAAGGAAGACAAAAGAGTATTATGATAGAGTTGAAAAGGCATGTGCATAAAAGTCCAATACATGTGCATAAAGTCAAGACGAAGGCAGAGATGAAGAGGAAGAGATGAATGACTTTTTATTCTAGCGTGACAATGAGTTAACTCATGTTCTGTGAGTTAACTCGCGCAGGAGTAATTTTAAAATTTTATTTGAGAGCGAACAATTTTTGTTAGGTAAAAAGCATAATTCATATTATTTTTTGAAGACTATGAATATGTAATACAATTTAATATTTATAACAAAATTGAATTTTTATGCATTTTTTTTGCCCAAAATTGAGGCATAAATTCCTTATTTAAATTGCTTGGTCACTGAGCCGGCCACGATATTTTGGGCCACCAGTCAACCTAGTTTCTTACACAAACTTATGGTTAAAAAAATAAAACAATTTTTCATTTAGAATTTGAAGACAAAACAAGATTAAATTATTTGTTTTGCAGAAACAATTCTTGAACAACGAGCATTTAAACCAAAGCGAAGCACCAACTCAAATACAAATTATTAACTCAAATAATTTAGAAATTGTAAAAAAAAAAACTCAAATACAAATTATTTAGTCAAAATTGAAAAGCCAAAATAAAAGGATCATCGTTTATACAAAAAAAAAAATCATTGTTGTACTATTGGCACAATTTAGAAAACTCAATAAACGCAAGGAATGATGTGTCACTCGTTTTAACGCATGTTTAAACACAACATGTAATGCAGTGCCATATCTGGCAACCGAAAAGCTGTTTAGAAGATTGAAATTCTCATTTTCTCTCGAACAATCCACCACCAACGTCACTCAACCAAGCCCACCAAATATTTAGGTGTCAACGATAGTTATTGTGCCGCGCCAAATCAATACCTCCCCTAATCCTTGCTCTCACAAGACGATGTCGATGAAGGTGGCGGGTCGGTTAGACCAATAGAGATTTAGATTTGATATAGTTTCTAAGGGGGTGTATTGGATTGAGATTTCAATGGATTTTAAAAGACTTTTTTGTTTTAAATTTTTTTTGTGGTATTCAATCAATATTTTTAAGGAATGTAAAACATTATTGTGGTATAAAAATTGGGTTTTTCAAGATTTTTTAATGAGCCCAATAAAATCTGGTGGTATTCAATTAAGATTTTGCACAACTTAAAATTTGTCTATTGGTATTCAAAATTCTACGGATTTTAATGGATTGTTATGAGTAATGAATTTTGTGAGACTTTTTAGTGTAAAATGTACCTACCAACAATCTCACACCTAGCCTCAAGACTTTTTTGTCTCCCCCTTGAGATTGTTTTTGGAAGATACATATACACTTTTGAAAAGACATTTCCTTCATTGGCATGTTGATACAAAATATTGTGGTGATTCGTGACGTAGAACCTCTGCCATGTAGGTTCTTTGCATTATCTTTTCCTACTCCCCTGGATATCCCACACAATTACTAACAATCTCACACCCTTAAGATTTTACCATTCTCTTCCAAACCCTTTTTTCCCGTCATCTGCTCAATGCCAACTTTTCTTCTTCTTTTTCTCTGTCATCTTCTTCAAAAATTTATAGATATTTGTTATGATTTTTTTAACCGACAGTTTCTTTTCTAATTTGGAATGATTTCTTGTCATTTTGTATGCCATGTTTTTTTTCTTCGATTTCTTGTTTATTTTACTGATTTTTTATTTTATGATTTGTTGCTTTTTTTTGGTCTGATTTGTCGTTATTTTTTAGTCCGATTCTTTCTATACCATGTTTTTTTCATTCCAATTTCTCTTTTTTTTTTCTTTCGTCCAATTTGTTTTATTTTTAAAACAATTCATTGTTATTATTTTATTTTATGATTGTTGTTACTTTTTCTTTCCACAATTGTTTCACTGATATTACTTGCTTATATTGATTAATCATTTTCTTTTTATTGATATTGTGTTGTTGTTCTGGTTGTTGTTATTGTTGTTGTTGTTGTTATTATTATTATTATCATCATCATCATTATCATCATTTATAGTAAGTGAGTGTTATTTTTATTATTAGGTAGTTTTTCTCTTTATTTTTATTGAATATATATTATTTGGTATATAGTCATCATACTTTTGACAATTAGGAAATAACAATTGTTTTAGTAAAATAATTAGTTCGTTCTTTATACATATTAGTGATCAAATGAACAAGAAAACAATCGAGAAAAGGGTAAAGACAAAGATAGTTATGTAGCTTGAACTATGGATGAAACTATTGGGTTGTTGCACCTCCCCGTGGATGCTATAAATAGGGGATTGTGTGATGCTAATAAGTGGTTATCAAACAAAATGTAGAGCGATTTTTTCGCAATAATCACTTTTTTTATTACGGAAAAACAATAATCATTTAGTTAGTAAAAGAATTTTGTATCGGTTTTTCTTTATTCAAATTAAACAAAAATCTTAAAAGTAGTGTTATAAATACATTGAAATCTTTCTTATAAATCCATTAAAATCTGTGTCATAAATCTTGAGTGTAAAAAGTCTTTTAAAATCTCACAAAATCAATACAATCTTACAAAGTCTTTTAAAATCAAAGACTTTTTTTTACCAAAATAGTCTTTTAAAATCTTAATCGAATAAACCCCCCTAAGTATTAAAACGTACTTTTTGCAGTAAAATTTTTTTAAAAAATATTTCATAATCATTTGTCCTCACATAATTTTGTTATGGCTTAATAGTAGTTTTCGCCCCTAACTTTCATGAAGTTGCGATTTTTGCCCCCTAAGAAAAAACTACAAAACTGCCTTCTAAGTTTTGCAACTGTAGCAGTTTTGGCCCCCTAAGGCTAAAAAAAATAACACATGGCACCTCACTTAGGGTGCCACGTCAGCGTAGACCGAGTCAAAAATAGCTTTGGGGCCAAAGCTGTCACATGTGCAAAACTTAGGGTGCGACTTTGTAGTTTTTTTCTTAGAGGGCCAAAATCGCAACTTTGAAAAAGTTAGGAGGCTAAAACTGCTATTAAGCCTTTTGTTATTTAGTTGTATCGTAACTGAAAAATCTAAAAGAGTAGGATTTTAGTACTATTTATAATAAGAGGTTGTTGTATCAAACTCAAAGCACAATGTGCTTTTTAAAAAATAAAAAAAAATCCATTTTTGTCTTATTCATGATCATTCTTTTTGCTGCTTTGTTTCAATGACGATTTTTTTTTTTATAGAAACTAAAACTTCAAATTTAAATTTTTTATAAGGACCAAAAACATATAAAACTCTTGGTAAAAATATCGTGGGAGAAACTAAGAGTCGATTTTTATTTTTATAGAAATTAAAATCAAAACGTTGAAACTTTACAAAAAAAGTAAAGATATATTTCAACCTATTAAAAAAAAAATTTCAAACTATTTTGTAAACACATTAAACATAATTTACGATTCTTATTTAAAAAAAAAACATAATTCACCACCTCCACTGAAATTGGTTTCAATCTTAATGGTTTCTTCTGGGAAGAGTTTCTTTTCAAAAAGACAAACAAATTACACTTTTCCAACAACCTCAAACATAGACAAATTTACAAATTTACAGGAAGACCCTTTGGCTTCGATCAAGAGATTGGTGTCATGGAGATAACTTGAGTGGGCAGGGTTAGGTGCTCTCTATTTGAACTAAATGCTTGTCAATTAACATTGATTTTGTTGGTAAAGAGTTTACTCATATCTTACATGAGCGGGAGTTCAACTCTTGTTACCGACTTGATGATCTCATGGTCCATCGCTTTCAGTTCACAACTCTTTTTTCCATTATTGAAGGAGGTCTAAAACCCTCTTCGATTTTTCATGGATTTCATCTTAAGGTGGAAGAGAGATGTGAGCAAGATAGGAGGAAAAAGGGCTGTGAGCCCCGTGTGGAGGAATTTTTCGTAGAAATTTTCTTGAGATTAAACATTACCAAAATTAAACATTAAATCATAGGAAATTTTCTTGTAACAAAAAAAATGGTAGAGCTTCTGGAAAATGGCTAATTTTAGATTAGCTAGTAAGCAAGAAGCTATTATTAAAAGACTCACAATCATCATAGATCAGTATTATTATTTTTTAACAAACGGTCATGACATATGCCGTAAAACACATGTTAAGGTTTCCACTAAAAACAAGTATTTTATTGAGAAAAATCAAATTTTAATCTTTTGTGAAATAAATTGGCGCAATTTTCAATATATAATTTCTATATTTGGTACCCCAAGGGCGCATATTAGCATTCCCCTAAAAAAAATACTTATTGATTTTTTTTATATAATTTATTATAAAACACAATTTACAACCATTAAAACAGCCATAGTGAATAACTTAAGACATTATATTATAAGCTTCCTCAATACTTAAAACATCTGATCAATCTCTTAACTGCCTACAACATTGCAAAACTCTATGCATCTAAACAAAGGATTGGTTTAAAGAAGAGCACTAGTTAAATACTTTTTTTGGGATTTTTTGCAGTGTTAAGCAATTTGGTAATATTTACAACACTACTACAAGTACCCTGCTCTGTCTCCATGCATACTCCTTGCACCATTAGTTGCACCATTAGCTGTCAACTTGCTTGAACTGGAATTTGAAGGTACTTGAGAATTTATCTCTGCAAGCTCTCTCACCCGTACTAAAATCGGCTCGGGAATTGGGGCGGTACCATGCTTCCTCGAATTTATCTGTCATACACAAAAAATGTCAATGTAATCACCAAAGATGAACTTTTAACTTCACAAATTTCTAATTGAGACTTGTAATAATTTTAAAGTTTTAAAAACCGAACCGGACGGTTCAACTGATTGAACCATGGTTGGGTTGTTTTAGCAGTTCAACCGTGGTTTCGTCCTGGGTTGATATCTGGTTCAGTTTTAAACATCTGAGGAATTTTCATTTCTAGAAAGTGACTTGAGGACAAATTCAGGGAATGTTAGTAAGCAGGAACCAGTGGATTTGCAACCCACAAAACATGCTAACTGAAAATCATTGTTCAGATAAAACATGGGAATGATAAAGAGTTAATAGTATGATTCAGATTTTTTTATATATAAATAAACAAGTGAATCACCATATTAGTCACTAAAAATTGTAGGCGTCGAACAATTTGGTACGTGATATGAACAAAATTAAAAAAATAATGGGAGATTAGAAATCCTCAATCATACTAGCCCTTTTGGGCATGTCAACATAGTACCTGTAACTGTCCCGAAAGAACTAATTTGATTGAGGATTTTTAATTACAATGATCATTTTGGAATTTCATTATTTCCAGGGTCTAAATTGACCCACCCCACAATTTTAGAGAAAAACCGGCGATTCACTTGTAATATATGGGATAATGACATATCAAGTCTCAAGTATGCGTGATGTAAATATGCCAACACATTCAGCGGCATGCACCAGAAGACACAAGTGTGTTAGAAGCTAACTTAACCCACTTCAGAGAGATCAAACTAAAATTTCGTGTCATAAACTCTTACCCCCTCATCTGCAGGTGTCGGTGCAAAGCTAGCTTTGAGCAAATTCCTCCACTTGTCCTGCAAAGCAAAATATGGATTCAATGTACGCATGCACAAAGACCAAAATCTAGCCTAATATGTTCTCTACCAGTTTTCACATGATCAACAGTCCACATGACAAGGATTTATTAATGAGTACCTTGAGATCAACAGAGGTACGATGTGAGTACGAAGAAAAGGAGAGCCGTTTGATCTCAGACCACCTCCCTGGTCCACACCGCGATACACCATCAACCAGTTTCAATACCTCAACAAGGGTCCATGCTCGATGATGCTTCCTCCTCATTCCACCCTTAGCAGTGGGAATATTAACTATATTGCCCTCTGTGGCATGACTTGAGGGATCTATCTTTTTAGGCCTCAATTCCTGCCTTGGATCAGTTGTGCCAATCATTACCGGATACTGCTTCTTCTCTTTCGTAGACTCAGAAGTAGACTAAGAAAGACACCAACCCACAAAATCAAAATGATTATATCATGGTTCTAAATTGAATTAAATAGAAAAAAAAAATAAAGGAGAGGAAATGATGCCATATCAAAGCAGTCAGTTATCTCTCTTTCAAGTGTTAGAGTCAATTAAGGCAATTCTTCTATCTGTCATGTTGCCACTGAAGTAAGAATGCATATGAAAACTAACATAAACTGCATAGTCAATTAAGCTAATACTTCCATTACTTGTTATCACTTCCTATCAATACTTCTAATAGTTATAACACGTGAAAGCCGCCATAAAACATCATGGTGCCGCTATTCTTTATGAATTGGCCACGGCGGTTGTGAAAAATCCGCCACGGCGGTTGTGAAAAATCCGCCATGGCTGATATTTGAGAACACTGTTACCCACCACATATTAGAAGCCAACGAGATCTTAAACAAGTAAAAAAGAGTTGAACAAATCAATTCCTAATGCAATCTCTCAAAGGTGATGTGATATTTTTCAAATTCCTGTGGCAGGTTAAGAGTTATTAAACACTGTAACCACACAGACATTGTTATAAATTATAATCCTATAATTGTACTTTGTTTTTGCCTTTGCAATAATATTCATCCTTTTTATCTTAATGAATTTCTTCTTCCACAAAGACAAGAATACATATGTTCTTTCATCACGAAAAAAATAAAAATAAATAACCTTATACATTCTATCACTAGCAAATGCTTAGTTGGTCTTACCGTCTGATGAACCTTCACAAGCATTGAACTTGGCTTTAAGAATTTGTCCTCGATTTCACTATCAGCATCAGAACCATGATTGCTAACAACTTTATTGCCTAACTTTGCAGCCTCGCCCGTGCCAGTTGGATGGAATTTCTGAAACAAAATCATTATGTTTTCTGTTTGTAAGAAAATAAAAACAATTGCCAGGACTATCATATATCAGTTATTTCTGGAACATTCAAGAGACTTCTGGAAAGACACAACAGGAGTAAGCCAATGCATTTCCTAGGCATGCAATCAAACATGGCAAGGCCTAAAGACAATATCAGTAGGAAGCATTAGATTTAGCCTTAAAATAACCAGAGAAAAGCGTCAAAGGTCGTATGTATCTAACTCACAAAGACAAACAAATGCCCTAACTTTCTAATTGAGTTTATCTCATAAAACATCAAGATCGTCTAGTGTTGGAATATCTTATAATGTCAATTATAACTAAGAATAATTAAGAACATTTTAGACGATCTCTTAAAATGGTTTTTAGGTGTCATGGAATAGGAGTGTTGTACTAACACAAATAGAGATTAGTGCTTTGTATTTTGAAACACATCATTACACACCATATACTATAAATATTTTTATTCTATTATGCAGTATCAGTTTGCTCTTTTCCTCCCTCTCTACCTAAACTCCTGTAATTTCAACAGCTTGCATCAAGCACCAATAGGGCAAGGATAAAAACATAAAAGTAAGTGTTACTTTCATATATTTAAGCAAGAAAAGGCATTACTTACCATAAGAGATGTGATATTTTTCCGTGGACGACTTCTTCGCACCCGAGTAACACAAGGAATTTGGAAACCAGAACCTCCAAGAGAGTCAAACCTGGTGGTAAACGTTCTTGTCTCTGGATAAGCATTCCTAGCAGGCCCGGCATAAGATGTTGGAGAAGCCTGTATGTGTCCCATACTTTTATTAGAACTTGATGACCTAGGAATTTGCTCTCTAGATTCATTTTCAGAGAGCTCTTCAATATATCGCTTAGTGGGCTTACGCATTCTTTTCGCAGCTCTTTGTTCTCTCATCTGATCCTCATCTTCTAATTCATGTTCCATATTAAGATTTTCCAGTCTTGTTTCAGAAGCAACTTGATTATTATCAACTTCGCAACCACCCATGGCATTTGAATCATTATACTTGATATCCCTTTGTACAGCGATATTTTCCGCAGAGATTACATCTGCAGCATTCACATTTCTAGAACATTCTTCTTCACATTTTCTAGTTATTTTGTTATCTTTAACAGTGAATGTTGTCGCTGAAACATCGCATGAGTTAGTTAAACTCATAGCAATCCTCCTCCTCAACCACTGTTTGTCTTTCACAGTAGTTTCCCGACCAAAAGTGACCTTAAACAGTTCATGAAGTTCTTTGATCGACAACTTATCCAAACATATTTCTCCGTCTGTCATGGAAAAATCATGCTTCAAAGCGGAATTGACAGCAGAAGCAGATGAACCACTTTCTATCACTCCTCCGGAAGGTCTAGAACACTGATCGATACTCCCAGATTGATTACTAAGACTATAATTTAAACTTGATGCTATGGAATGTGCTTCCTGGAATGGAGTTTCAGACAGAACCTTCTCATTTCTGACAGGAAATTTATCAGCAGAACACTGGCTATCTATTTGTACATGAGAATGAACAGGTGACCGAGACGACAAGCGAAGTTTCTCTTCCTGTTTAACCTTTTGCAGCATCTGTTCAATATACTAGAAGAAATTTTAGAGGTAAAGAAGGACCCTAGAAATCAAAATACTACCAATGTCAGGATATGAACACATGCAACCCAAAAACCATAACTATGCACCCATTAACCAAGAAAAAGAAAAATTCACAACATGCTATTAAGAAAATATGAGATCATCAACCACTTTCCAAATAAAACTACACATAACATTGTAAAGGATAAAAAAAACCAATCTAAGAGACTCGTAAAAAATTTTAAACCCAACCAAGCATGTATATATGTACTCTGGTCAAGGAAACAATACGTGCTCCATGTCCATGATACTTATTATAATTATGTTTATTGAGTCCAAGATGGAAAAGTTGCAATACACATACCATGTGTTATATCCAGTAACAAATATTTGACATAGTTCTTCCAAACTATAGCATCACAAAGTAGTGAATGTTATAATTCTTAATTAGATAAGCATTACTCAGTTTGTCAAAAATGAAGTTTGGTCAAACATTGTTGACTATTTTAAACAAAAAAGACTAATGACACGAAGAAGAAAAAGAGATAAGGACTTGTTTGAAAATTTGAATCAAGTTAAAGGACCCCCCAGATGCAGTTATGTCATTTATTTATTAATAAATAGGCTCGTCACTGGCTCAATTGATCTACATTTCATAATTTCATAAAGAGGAATATCATATATAGCAATCCTTTATTATGTATCTCTGATAGAAGGCAGAGTTTTGTTAGTTTTACCAACTTTTCCCAAGCATTCAAAAGAATCGTGATAAACATTTTAAAATTTATAATGCAGAAGAAACAACAAAAAGGAATCAAAATGTAAAGAAAAGCAGACAAGATGAGATAAGGAAAAAAAAAATAGCCAATCACCTGAAACTTTGCATTTAGCTTCCCCAAATCTGCCTCTGCAGTGCCTAATTGTGAAACGCCTGGGTATCATTAGTTGGAAGAAAATAGGGGAAAATATGAGCAAGAGAAATAAGTTAGCTAACATGGAATTTTCCTAAAACTTAACAAAATTCAAAACCATAGAACTAAGCATACATCACGAGTCCATCAACCAAAAATCTCAAGTGATAAGTGAGAGAAACAAAACATCAGGCATTCAACAGCTTCACAAACAGAAAACATTGACCCAAAAGACACCGACACACAAATTTTAAACAACACTCAAATCCCTGGTTTTTCAGAGATAAAACTATAGTAACAAGCAGCAAAGAAATCCCTGGAAAAATAGTTGACTCTAATGTGACCGGCACAGCACATGCTAAATGAGTAACGATTTCAGCAAGCATTCACCTTCCGAGCACTCCAATCGAAGCTTCCCAGAAGATGATCTTTCGATTGATATGCATTCCATACTCTGTCCAGTGTCTGCAACAACACGCATTTCACTGTTTTCATATTCAAGAAAATCCTCGACCTCCATTACTTCATCATCTGTTGCAGGCACTAACCTCCCATCACCTTCAACCTGAACATCATATCAGATATCTCACAGAATTATGAACAACCCTAGATAAAAGTACAAATCACGGAACAAAAATGTAGAACCATGTAAGAAAATATTACGGAACACAAATATAATGTAACCAAAATACCTTTGAAATATAATTCCATTTCTCCACACAATAAATTCCATTTTCAAACTTCAACATTCCATTTTATTATCGAAAATTTGGAGACATGAATATAATGCAACCAAATTACAAAGGTGCGCCATTCAATTCACTTAAATATAAAAATGCAGCAATGTTTTAAAAATCAAGAATCAGCACAAGTTTGAAAGATCGTAACCCGAGGATCGTACTAATAAGGTAAAAATATACTTGTATGTTGTTATATACACTTGCATAAAAATTATCATAGATGAAATTAATAACCTCTAAATCACAACATTAAACTAAGTTCATAACCATGAGTTAGAAACCATATATTAGTCTATGTAGAGGAACTAGCACAGCAACTTTGGTGTCTAAGAGAAACACGCTTAGTGGCAGTCGCAGGAAACAGTGAAACAGAGGTTGTGCCACCGGAAAAACAAAGCGACGACGCCATTTCAGTGGCAGTAGCAGGCGAGGAAGAAGGGAAGTGTTTTTCCGTAAACAGGGTGTGTATCAGACAAGTAAAGATGAAGAAAACTGAGTTTTTTTTTTTTTATTTTAAATTTAAAACAGGGATTTTTTTCCTCTAAACCCGACCTGAACCCGTCAACATTAAAAAATTACGGCTTTCGCCAAAAACTAAACCCAGATTGGGGAATTTTTTGCAGCAATATTACTCGCGATTTCTATGATCCTACCACCGATCCTAAAAGCTACAATTTTAACATCATCGTAGCACAGAAATTCCCGTTCTAAATTGTATGATCATGGGATTACATGATCATGCTTGCGATTTCGCAAACACTGCAATACAACAATCAAAGGTAATCAATTGAATAACTAGACTATAAAAGGAAGACTGGAGCCATCAGATATTTTGTAGTAGATTGCAGGCCAATTCTGGAAGAAAAGGAAAAGAGAAAAAAAGGTATCAAGGCGTCATGAATGCAATCATAAATAACCGGCAAGAAAAAAAGTTATGCTGCCAAAATGACAAGCAATCATTCTAATAAAAATGTATGGATGATTTTATTAAGTTTATTAATTTGGGCTTCTTAATTATTAGATTGGGCGGGATGCTTTAGAGTTTAAACATGTTGTCATGACAGATTGGGCGGGATGCTTTAGAGTTTAAACATTTTGTCATCGACGTAATAAAGACACCAACAAACAAAAAGAATATATGATTAGAACACTTCATGGACAATGATTAGGGCTTTAGTGTAGTAGGTCTTCCTTTGCCGCTAGTGATTTGACTATCCTCCACTGGTCTACTCTCCTTACTACAGAATCTATGTGTTTTCTCTCTACATGCCCAAACCAGCTAAGCCGAGATTCCACCATCTTTTCTATGATTGGTGCTACCCAGCCTCTCTCTCTCTAATGTTCTCATTTCTAATCCTATCATGTCTAGTCTTATCATCAAACAAAATAATTACAAATTTTCCCCACACATGGAGCACACAAATCTATATTAAAAAAATTGAAACACTGAATCAGTGAGTAACTAGATATATACCCGAACAAGTTTGTACACAACTGGATTGGAAATCCGCTTCGGTGAAGACAAAGCATGACTGCTTCTATCAATCCCACTGTCTCTAAGCTTCCCAGCATCATAATCCTCAATTCCAACAACTGTTTCCATTGAATATCAACCTCATGCACCTCAAGTACACAACCTATAAAACAAAGAAAACAAATTAACAAACAAAAATCCTCTCTATTCCAAAACAAGTACACAATCTATAAAACAAAGAAAAACAAATTAACAAACAAAAATGAAAAAAAAACCACAAAATTAGTTCCTTACTTTGCAGGGCGCTTTCAAATAAATCCCTGACACGGTGTACATCTCAGAAAGGTCTCTGACCCTATTAAACCGTTAAGTTAGTCCTTATATTTCATCACTTACTATCAATTAGATCCTTATATTTTAACAACATACAATCAATTTGATTCCCATATTTAACCACTTACTATCAATTTCATCACTACCATGTTGTTAGAATGACTAATATGAGTAAAATTTGACAGATTCAGAGACCTTTTCGAAATATTCATAATGGCAGGGACTTATTTGACTGTAAGGGACGAATTTGGTGGTTTACTCAAACAAAAATCATCTCTATTCCAACACATGCAACCCAAATAACAAAAAACTCAATTTGCATTGCACACATCCTAAAACTTCAAAAAAATTCAAAAAAATGAATCACACTCACAAATTATCCACAAACACAAAAACTGAAAATTAACAAACAAAATCCTCTATATTCCAACACATGCAACCCAAATAAAATAAAATAAAACTCAAAAAATTTGCATTGCACGCATCCTAAAACTTATAAAAAATCAAAACTTTATAAAAAATTGAATCAAACCCAACAACCCAAAAGAACCAATTAACCACAAACACAACACAAACACAAAAATAAAAAAAATAAAAAATTACAAATGCTAACTAACTACTGAAACAACGAAAATGCAATAAAGGGGTTAGTGAAAAACATAATTAAGACAAACCCAGATGATAAAAATTAGAAATTGAACTAACCATAGAGGAAAGAACGAGTTGACTCAGAAGCTGAGTTGAAGAGAGAAGAAGCTTCTCACATACGTAAAAGAAAAATGAAATTGAAAACTTTTTTACTAAAAAATGAATCTTTTAACTGATTTAATTATATATTTGCTACGAAAAATGAAAAATTGTGGGTTTGGTTTAGTGTAGGTGAGAGTGGTTTTTGCGTTTGGCTTTTTGGTTACGCTTTGTGGCGAGATTTTAGTAACGGATTTGAAATGTTAGTGAATTGTGGTTTAATTTTGAGACTTGATTCCGGGGTTTTGTTTCGTTTTTTGGACTCTCTCTGTCTTTTACCTCTCACTCACTCTGCACAGTTTTCAAAAATAATACAAAATGTTAATTAAAATACAGAATTTAAAAGACACAATGACAATTTTGACATCCAAATTCCACAATTGAATAAAGAGGTAATAAACATTTTCACAATTGAATAAAGAGGAAATAATTTTTTTTTCCGATGTGTAACGAGTAGTTACTCAATGGATCAAAATTTTAAAATAGTTCTTGACGCTAAAATAATCATTTAATACTCACAATAACTCTTTACATATAGAGACCGAATTAACAATAAATAAGTATTTATAAAAACTGATATGACAATATGCAGGGACGGGTCCAGTACACATCGAGTGACCTGAACTTTTAAAATTTTCCATCAATACCCCCTTTTTTTTCACTTTGCACACCCTGAAAATTTTTATTTGCATCTTAGACCCAACAAAGTCCAAGTCTGAAAACTACTCTCATAATCCACTTTCACACTTCTCTCTAACTTCTCTCTTAATTTCTCTCCTCTCCACTTTAACAAATACAAGCTCAGCTTCCTGTTGCTGATCCGGTGGAGTTGAAGTTGTTATGGCAAAAGATTGTTCCTCTGAAAGTAGTGGTTTTTGTTTGGCGTCTGCTTCGTAATAGACTGCCAACCAAAGATAACCTGTTGCGCGCATGGTGTTCTTCATACAGACTATTGTCAATGTGTTTCTGGTTGCGATTCTATGGAAACTGTTGACCATTTATTTCTTCATTGCTCTTTGTTTGGAACTATATTCTTTGTGGTTGATTTTTCCACCGCCGTTCCGCTACATGTATCAGATCATTTTACACAGTTATGTGTTGGTGGTGGCGGTCCTCAGGTGCAACAAACAATTTTAAACGTCATATGGTTTGCTATTGTGTGGGAAATCTGGAAAGAAAGAAATAACAGAATTTTTAATGATAAAGAATGCTCGATTTTGCAGATTGTGGACAAAATAAAGTCACTTTCTTATTCGTGGTTGAAGGAGAAATTTCATATCTCTCTCAATTACCATGGATGGTGGCTTAGTCCCCTCGCAGTGTTGGGCTACAAATAATGTTATTTCTTTCGTTTTTCTTTTTGCTATTTTTCCTTTCCAACTTTGTAAATATTGTACAGATTCCTTTGTTCTTTCTTGGCACACCTTGTATTAGGAAGAACTTTTGGTGTTGATAATATATTCCATTTTAGTCTCTTTAAAAAAAACAAATACAAGCTGAATCTCCAGTTTTGAAGGTTACATGTAAATCTTTTTGATATATTATACATTGAGTACAATGTAGTATTTTGAGTATGTTACTTTCATATGCATGATTATAATTATTATTAAAGTTTTATATTTTGCATCCCCTCACCTAGGGTCCTGGATACGCCACTCTCATTACGTAAGTATATTGAATGAGTAATATAACAATATTAACCAAATATTTTAATGTCAAAGACTATGTTGACTAACAAATTGTATAATCAAATATTATTTTAACTATCATTTATTCAGAGATTATAATGATTATTACCTGAATAAATTTAGCCCTACAAATTTAAAATGAGTGATTTTGAACCCCAATTTTTATCTCTTTTACAATTACTAGTTTCATCGGTTAATGCACATTTTGAAGGGAAAAAAAAAGAAAAATGCTAGCAACAGACATTCTAACACACACTTTTCAACACACTCTCTTTGATTGGTTAAAACTCACATGGGATCCACCAAATTCATATGAGACCTACATGATTTGGTGGGACCCATGTGAGTTTTAACCAATCAAAGAGAGTGTGTTGGAGAATGTGTGTTAGAATGAGTGTTGTTAGCATTCCTAAAAAAAAACATTGATGAGCATCTCCATATATTTGCCTAGAAATTAACATTTAACAAAAAAATAAAAATGAAACAAATATTTTAAAAAATAAAATAAAAAATTATATGTGGTTTGGTTAATCCTTCTTCTTCCTCCTTCCAACTCACATGAAATCTCTATTTTTGTCACTCTGACACTATCATCTTCCAAGTCAAGTACAAACCTTCTAGGTACATAGTAACAATTTAACAACCCTTGGTTCAAGTCAAAAGTACAAACCTCCTAGAGCCAGAACAATACATGTTGAAAAGGAAATTGGAAAAACAAATGGATAGAAATTTGTACTAATCTACATCGAATGGAAGTATGAAACCAAAATTGGGAGATCCTTATACAACAGTGTCTCTCTATTTTTTCCATATCAATAATAGTGTGAGTCATAAAACTTGTTGTCCAAACGTTCCTCTATACCATACGCTTTAAAAACAAATTACTAGCAAAATTACAATGCACCATTCCATTTTAAATTTATGACACTGACACATGTCATTTTTCTATTATATTGTTTTGTAAAAGAATAACATATCTTCGTTTTAGTTTGTCACTTCTATATTTGCCGTTATTTTCTATAAACGAATCATTAAATAATACTTCCTCCGTCCCAAATTATAAGAAAAAAAACAAAAATCACACTTATTAAGAAAACTAAAGCATAAACATTTGTAGCATACTTTTTTGTGTTTTCTTTGAAATAAGTTTCATGGGAAGGTGTAGAAACAATTTTCATTGGCTATTGGTTATGGAAAAAATGGAAGTGAGAGAAAATTAAATATAGTTTGCATTTAATTTCATGAGAAGAAGCAAACGTTTTTATTGGAAAAGATAATTTTTTTAAAAAACAAGATTATAGGAATGGAAAATCTGAATATACGTGATTGATCAAAAGTTAGTTATGAGTACAAGCAGTTTGATGTTTATAGGAATGGAATCCCTCTAACTGGTTTGGTTCAGTTAGTTAGAG
>Ga0228710_1003391_pt1 | contig 25388 bp, 14 predicted proteins | sample MedpolnodulmetaG_FD_177995 | JGI IMG/M metagenome (GOLD analysis project Ga0228710, IMG submission 177995) | Root nodule microbial communities from Medicago polymorpha collected in Santa Monica, California, United States - pink nodules | ecosystem: Host-associated > Plants > Roots > Nodule...
AATTTTTGTTTTATGTTTATTTAATCCCAATTCTTGTTAGTTTTGATTGCCATGTTAATTCATTCCCAATCCCATTAATTCCATTGCCGCCGTGCTTTTACATATTATTAGTTATATTATTAGTTGCTGATTGAGTTCGGTTGTGTTGCTGCAATTCAATCCATGAGTCCAATTTCAATTTCATGTTTTGTTATTCCATTTAAATTATATTGCTACTACACATTTATTTTCATTATGTTCAATTCCAATTATGTTACATGTATTCTGTAGCATTCCAATTGAGTGTTTTTGGTTGCTATTGTGTCTCTATTTGTATGCTGCTACATGCGGTTGTGCGATAATTTTCGTTGCTACATGTTAGATCGCGTTGCTCACTTTATTCTCATTATGGCTGCAAGGCTGTTCTATTTCAAATTCAATTTGCTTAGAATTGGTTTCTTACTGCAGCTATTCTTTCTAGTTAAAGTTTCCATCAACAGGTGTTTTCTATTCCATTCCAATTGCAAGGCCGTGGCTCTGCTCTACAAAGTTAAAAGATTCCATCGTAAAAGAACTGGTGGCCCCTTTGCATTTCTTTTTTTAATTTCTTCTTCATGCATTTTTTTCTTTTCTTTAGCATTTTTTTTTAATTCTCATGCATCTTTATTATTCCGCATATTACATATTTATTTTCCGTCATTTATTTTTATTACATGGATTTTAGAATGTAAATATAGGCTTAATGTAAATCATGCATATTTATTTTCTTGTCATTTACTTTATTGCGCAGACCATAGAATGTATAATAGGCTTAATGTAATAGTTTTAGGTGGGTGTGCGTGCGTGTGTGTATGCCTTTTATTTTCTCTCTAGTTTAGGTCAAAGGCCCTCGCGGTGGTCCAACGCCACCATAGGGTACCTACGCTTTACTTTTCTTGCCTTGATTCAAAAATCAAGTGATCCTTTTATTTTATTTCTTTCATAAATCAAAATTGCAATCAACTTTAAATCACACTTTAAGTCATTTTCTTTTAAACATAAAAAATACAAACAAGCTTATTTTGTCATTTGGCTCTTCATTTTAAAACCTTTTTCAAAACTAATAAAAAACACACAACCAATCAAACGTCAATTTTTACCCCGAACTACGAGGTTTTGATCCCTGGGTACGTTGGCAAAGGACACTCGTCCTTCCAAATCAATAAAAAATGTAGATAAATAGGTCTTTTTTTTTTCCTTTATCACTTTAATCCCTTCTTTTAAAAGCAAGCAAGTTATAGCACATTAATTAAATAAAATCAAGAGGTTCCCGTAGGATACTACGGACGTAAAGGGTGCTAATATCTTCCCTTTATGTAACTGACCCCCGAACCCTAAATCTCTTCAAAGGGGTAGTTCAAACTTTTTTTCCCTTTTCTTAAAAAATTAAATGTTCAGTCGTGAAATAATTAGTGAGTCAAAAGCTAATTAAATAACTTTGATCTTCAAAAAAATGACGCGACACAAGGCATCCTTGACATTAGCTTGGTAACGTATTTCCCCCCTAGAGTCACAAGTTCTCATCAAACATTATCTCACGCTCTTACAAGACTATTAGTGTAGCGCTCCCCGTGGGTCTAAATTACTCTTTCAATAAAATCTCTTTGAGAGCTTAACATCCTTTTACAATAAAAAGCTCCTACGAATTCAACATTATTCTATAATAAAATCTCCTTGGGAGTTTGATATTCCTTACCATAAAAGCTCCCTGCAAGCTAAATATTCATCCATAGTAAACTCCCGAGCGAATTCAAAATTCCCCCGAGTAAATTATATCACATTTTTTATGAAGTTGTCCCTTTATTAAACATAAAACTACTCGAAGCCATCACTCTTCACTACAAGAATGATGACTTGGGGGTAATTGTTCTGGACTTCCCAAAAAGCCTTGCTCACAATGACAGGAAGGTGCGCTTGCAACTGTAAGGGGCCTCATATATCGCCAAGGAAACTGAAACGCCTCCTTCACACTTTAATGTGTAAAGCTCGACGATTACTGAATTCTCTAAGGTATAATTTAATCTTCCCTTAACCTCTCATTCTTGTCGTCACAGCTACAAATTCATCGCAAGCTCACTGCACCGAACATTGTTCTTTTGACCAGGTAAGACCACATACCATCTTGTAGTCATGCAAGTAGCCAAATCCAAATATGATAAGCTATAAATTTTTAAGTTAGATGGAATGGGTGATGACAGGTCATCTTACATTATTTTCCACATATTTTTCAGTCATTTTAGTTATGATTATTAGAGGAGTTTTAGAACATGCAAAAATAAGAGATAAAAAAAACATGATGAATGTCAAACTACGTGGGTAAAATATGTGTTTCTTTTTTGAGGAGTGATATTGGAACAACCAATTTTGTACAACTCTTGTGACAACCATTTTTTTCCTCTTTTTATTGGACAAAAACAATGGAGAGAGAAATAAGAAGAGAGAGAATAAAGCACATGTTAGTATGAGAGAGAAGGTTGTTGCAAAAGTTGTCAAAAAGTAGATGTACAAATTATCATTTCTCTTTTCAACTTTGCGTATATTATAGAGTCAATTTGAACAATTAACGCTTTTTAAAAATAAAGAACTTATAGCTATTTAAATCGTAGAGAACATAACGCTTACTATCATTCCTATATCACAAAAAATAAAATGATTTCCTAGCACGATTTCAAATTTACTTTTATTATCTTGAAGGGTTGATGCATAAACCAAAGAACCAAAAGTTTTGAAATGTATCATGTAATAAAGTAGGAGATTGTTTATAGGGTTAGTGTTAGGTGCTTTATTATTTAAGAAGGAAGTGGGAATTCTATTAAGAAGATGCACAACATGTTGGACACTAAAATGCCAAAAATTAAAAGGTAATTTGTCTTGAAAATAAAGTTACCTTACAACATTAAGAATGTGTTGATGTTTCCTCTCAACAATCTCATTTTGTTGAGGGGTTACAAAATAAGATCAATGATGTAAAATCCCTTTATCTTTAAAGAAAACATGAATGTAAGAGGAACTCATTATCATTTTCACTTCGTAAACATTTAAGTTTCTTAACAAATTGTGTTTCAACGGAAAAAGAAGTTGATGATTTGTTGTCTAGTCTCACTTTTAATTTTCAAATGAATAATCCAAGGAAATCTACTACGATAATCAACTAAGATAAGAAAGTATTGATGACCAGATATAAAAGATATAAAGAGTGTGGTATAAGGACCCCAAATATTAGCATTGAATAGATCAACAAATATATGAGTGGACTTAGTGATGCTATTAGAAAAAGAGGGGAATTTTATATTTTGATTATTGACCAAGATAACAAGGAGAATTACAATGTCGTTTATATTTTGATTACATTTTTTAAAATTATAAATTGACCCTTCAAAAAATTTGAAATTTACAAATTGACCCCTAATTTTAATTTTCATATTTGGCACAAATTATTAAAATTTATTAAAGATGCCGAAAATGATGACAATGAAATTTTTTATTACTCCATCCAAACAATAATATTTAGAAATGAAGGTGATTTAATTGAATAATTTGAATTGCTTAGAATTTTAAAATTCTTTAAAAAATTTCGATTACCTCATCCAAACACACTCTAGGTAATGGTTTGAGGTAATGTAACTTTTTGAGGGAATTTAAATACTTTGAGGTGAATTTCATTATTTGGAAGATAATTTGAAGAATTATCAAAATGATGGAAATTTATAAAGTATTTTATTCAAGTTAAATTTAGAGAATTTTAAAGGACACCTAAAAGCTAAGAATTTCAAATTTCTTCATTGATAGAATTGTTCAATTTTGCATTTTGATCCTCAATTTTTTCAAAATTTTCAAATTGACCCCAATAATTTTCCAAAAAACTGCAAATTGACCCCTCGAATTTTCAAAACTTATAATTTGACCCCTCAAAAATTTGAAATTTTCAAATTGACCCCTAATTTTAATTTTCAAATTTTCCCAAAAAAAATAAATTTATAAAAGTTGTCCAATAATGATGACAATGAAATTTTTTATTACTCCATTCAAACAAAAGTATTGAAAAATAAAAGTAATTTAATTCAATCATTTGAATTGACTAGAATTCTTAATTTTTTAAATTTCCTAATTAACTCTTCCAAACACACTCTACATGGAATTCTAAAGCAATAGTTTTATGAATAGAATAAGAAAAGATGGCCTAGTCAATTAGATGCCATAAAGAAGCATTGTTGTAAGAAAAGATTATTACAAAAGAATAACAGAACACTAACTAGTTATGTATTAAATGTCATACATAAAGCTATAATTTTTCTCCATAATTTTGTACAGAACTAAGACTTTGTACTCTTTTACCAAAAGAATTTCAATAATAATCATGTTCTAAAAATAAAACATCTCATAAATGTCTACAAATTAATTAATCAGTACCTTAAACCAATTAAAACAAAGCATAACCTATTGAAGCATTAACATTCATTTCTTGGAAACCATTTCTGATTTCTGATAAGCCTTTCCTTGCAACCTCAAACTCTGCTTGTGAAGCAGCCAATTCATCTCTAAGCATCTTCATTTTAATTTCCAAAGCAACAACTTTATCCTTTAAGTTCTTCATTTTGTTTGCTCTTTCCAAATAAGGTTTCACACCTAAAGCAGATTGAACATAAGGCTCTAACCAACTCAAGTCGAATTCCGAAGATTTTTCTAGTTCTTCCCACAAACGCTGAAGATTGTTTATGTCATCTTCGCTCATATCTTTCACTTTCTTCGTCTTAAGAAAATACAGAACTTTTCCTAATGAAATAAACGCCCAATATCGAAACAAAGGAGATTTTTTCATTTGACTTTGTATCAAAGACGGACGCCATGTGCAAACTTCCTCTAAAAATGGAACAAAACGTTTATCTTCGGGTTTTAAATCATCCAAATCTATAAATTGTCTTAATGTTAAATCTGAACCTTGAATCTCTCCTTCATCTGGGCTAGATGTTGAACCTGATGTTCTTGGACTAATTGTTTCCCTTTCATCTGAAGATTGATCTGTTAGAGATGAATTTCGGTTCAAGGAATTGATGTCATGAATTTTTGGTGCAAAGTTAGACACACAAATATGAGCTTCAATTATACATGTGTCTCTCACAAGATACCCTTGTTTATGGTCAATGAATTTATTGAAATTTAGGAAAAATGCACCCCAGCTTCTATATCCTCCATTGAACTTTTGCTGAGTCTCTAAAAATAGTAAGTATGCATAAGAAGAATTAGCTTATTTAACAAAAAAATATGATCATTAGAGGAAAATATCTCAAAATCGGATCTCAATCTCAATTCTCTACAGTCATATAATTTACGTATTCTCTACCAAATCAGTAAGTCAGTATCGTCCCATTAAGACCAAACAGCTCATATTTGAGAAAACCAAATATGGGTCTTTAGATCTTGATTAGGACGCCCTGACTTGCTGTTTTGGTTGAGAATCTACTAAATCACTATAAATTAGTTTAAAATTAATTATTATAAATGACAAAACTAGTAAAGGGAAGAATGAAGACTTGGGTTAGAACCTTTTACAATGTTCTTGTTCTTATCCAGCTGATTAACTAGAACTAACTTGAAAAAGGTGTTTCTATCCCATCCATATGGTGGTAAAGAATCAGCAACCATTAAATACAATGTAAAATGGTCAACATCCCTCCTTAGTGGATGCACACGGATCTTCCTATCACATGATGAAGACATATACATATGATTAGTGAACTTAATTAGATACTTCCATTAACAAAAATACACCATAACTTTGTCCTATAGTATTTGTCACAACTCACATATATCAAGATACCATATAACAAAAGGTAAGAATTGACTACATATGAAATTGAAAAGAAAAGAAAAAACTTTGGAGGTACTTACCATGTATAACCACGGATTTTGAAATCTTTGGACTTTAATTTCATGCAATTCTTTTTTGAGAAATCTTCAATTTTCCATGTAAATTTCTCAAAATATTCAGAACTAGTGCTCATTCTGGTACGTACATCTATTAATGTGTATTCACAAACTGAAGAAGAAGGAGAAGAAATAGTTATTTCTACAATAAATAGAAGACAAAAAAACAAGAAAAAAAATACTTGTTATAAATATAAAGTCGTAGTCTCATTGATGTTGATAGATTTACATGCCCAAAGTTCGTTACTGCCGGCGCAGAAAAAAGCAAGGAAAGAGCTGTTGATATATTAATGGTCGTGAATAATTCGAATAATGAAATAAATAAAGAGAGAGGAGATTTAATTAAGTGAATGCCAGAGAGGATATGTAGTAATATGGTAAAGTCAAGTCAAATGAAGATTCGTTTTGGGTAAGGTGGAAGCAAAATCGATGTATTTTTAATTAATTAGTAGAATATTTCAAACTCATGGTGTTGAGAGAGGCAATATTATAATGTAATGAAATTTCAAGGAAACATGTCTTGGAGGTTAAGATTACTTACAAAATTAGTTATGCTTATTGTAGTTTATTTGCTTCAATGTCATCTGGGATATCAACTAAATCACACCAAAAAAATATGTTAGATTTTTTTTTAAATAATTTAATTATTTCAAGGAGTCCAAACTTTTTTTTTTCTTTTTCTTTGCAGGAAACATCATCACTGCCTACAAGAGTCCAAACTGATCTTATTGGTGGATCAAATTAAAAATTAATAAATAAGTGTGTCTTCTTGGCATAGAGTATGCCATACGTTTGATTTTTTATATGAAATATTATTTTATAAAAAGAAAGTTAAAATCTTGGCCATTTATAATATTCCAGAAGTTCACATAAAGTTTATCTAATGATTCCCATTTTATAAATGCGTCTGTCGATATATTTTTATAGCCGATTTTTTTTTTTAGACTTAACAGTAGTTTTAGCCTTCTAACTTTTCCAAAGTTGCAATTTTGGCTCCCTAAGAAAAAAACTACAAAACGGTCCCATAAATTTTGCACCTGTGACAGTTTTGGCCCCCACGGCCAATTTTGACTCGGTCTACGTTGACGTGGCACCTAAGTGAGGTGTCACATGTTATTATTTTTTTACTTTTTCTTGGCATTGGGGGACCAAAACTGCTACAGTTGCAAAACTTAGGGGGCAGTTTTGTAGTTTTTTCTTAGGGAGTCAAAATCGCAACTTCGTAAAAGTTAGGGGCGAAAACTGCTATTAAACTTTTTTTTAATATTCATAAAATATGTGTTTAACCATCCTTAAAAAAAATAATAATAATAAACTATGTGTTTAACCAATAAATGAGAGTTGTATCTCAGAAAATTCTAAACTCACACAACATAACAAATTAAGATTCCAATTACAGTTAAAAGAAGTATTTATAATTGAAAAACATCGGATTAAGCGAAACACATACCATGCCCTTTTACCGTGAATTTTGGAGCTAAAGATCTCAGCTTTTAGTAGATGTGTGTCTATGACAATTCCTACGGTGGAAGTAACCATTCGAAAATTGCTCTTTTTGCTTTAGAAATTGTTCTCCCGCACCCCAAATTATGGTAATATCTTCAACCATAGTTAATTGCAATTGCATGTTTTTTTTATTACATGTGAATGAATGTAGTGGTAGTGACTGAGTGGAAATGAAAAAAAATGCACGTTTAGGTTTATGTCCTTAAAAAACAACAATTCTGTCAATAATGGTGTTCTGTGCGCATATCAAAACTAAGTGGCAGTTAACTGTCGTTATGACAGCGGTTGTTAACTGTCGTTGAGCTACCGGCAGCTAACCGTTGGGGATATTAACGTATTATTGAGATGTAAATGAGCAATTCTTAAAGTGAGAAGAGCAATTTCATCATTCTTGCCATGAAAATAAACGGCCCAAGAGTGGGATAAGGTGGAAATGATGTATGGGCCCAATGAAAATTGCTTTTCTGACATACAAAACGTCCTAATAACACATAGAAATTTCTAAAAAGCCCCAATGGTAGTTAACTACCGCTGCACATGATACATATTCAAGTCAGAACCCTGTTTCCAGACACTCTTTCATCACCCTCTCTCTCTCTAAAAATTTAAATTTTCACTCTCTCTAAAAAAACTCTACCATATCATCCAAATTTTTTGCCACTAAATCACAAGCAAGTAATCACTTAGGCTATTATCATAAATTTTAGTTGGTATATATGTTTATAATTTTAGTTGTACTTTAATTTTTAAATTTTGAATCATTTTTTAATAGGATTGTGTTATAGATCTGAAATGCTATTAACAAATATCATGGATACTTGTTATAATGGAGTTATATTGCTTAAATTTATAAAAAAAAATTAGTTTTATAATTTTTTTTAGGGTTTATTTGGGTTTTTAGGGTTTATGTATAATTTGCACTTCAAGTGTTTGTTGAAATGTTTGAATGAGTTTTTCATTGATTGTTTTTAATTTCTTATTGTGTAGATTTGAAAAATGGCTGATATGTTCGACGTTCAAGTACAATTCAACTAAAAAACACGAGAAGGGGGGTTGAATTGTGTTAGCTTTTTCTTCTCCTAAAACTGAATTCACTGGTCATAACCTGATAGAGTTCAGAGTCTGATGTAATGTTCAGAGTCTCTATGCATTGGATAAGTAAAGAGAGAGAGAGAGAAAGAAGAAAGACACAAAGCAATTTATAGTGGTTCCTTCCATAATCCGGAAGTAGTCCACTCCCCCTTGCACTTCCAAGGAGAGTTCACTAAAATCAATATTTGATTACAATTGCTCAAGCACAAAAACAGGAGACTTTAAACTACTCAAGCACAAAAGCAAGAGGTTTCATATGCTCAAGCACAACTGCAAGAGACTTCCTATGCTCAAGCACAAAAGTAAAAAACTTCTAATCAAACAGAATTACAAAGAAAATGTTTGAGGTTGAACACTTGATATACAATCACTGGTGTTCACAATACAAATCAGATATGACTAATAAGACTCTAGAATTTCTAAGATATGAAAGTCATTAAGAAATTCTAAGTGAACTTTGATGTAAAACAATTTTAGCAGAGGTTTGACACTAGTAAAATTGTTGTAAGAGTCTTGCCAATCTTCAGGTCTTCTTTCCTTTATATAGAGGTGTGAAAGATACGTTGGAAATTGCCAGCACATCAAAAGAGTCGTTGAAGGTTGATCAAATCACCAATGATCTGTTGCTTGATTTGGTTATTGTCCTATGTAGAAACAATTTCAAATCCATTCCATAAATAGAGCATAACCAACATAGGTGCATCTGTATTCTTGTACTATAGCAGACATGAAGAGTGGAGTAGTGGTTGTACAATTGTACTATTCTCCTTTTCCTGCACTTTTCAGTGGATAAGCATCCAATGCCTTCAAATTCCTATGAATTAGCCGTTGCTCCAGAATTCCATTCTTCTCAGTCTTAAGCATTTAGAATAACAACTTTTAACTACTCTGAAGCTTCCAGTCTTCAGCTTCTGATGACGTCAGCTTCTGATGACTTTAGCTTTTGATGATCTTCAGACGCTCTTTTCTTCAGATGCTCTTTTCTTCAAATGCTATTTTCTTGCAACACAAGCTTCTTTTGTAAATTTCATTGCTCTCATTTGTTCTTTCAAAACCTATATGTGATTTAAATCTTTTGTCTATGGTCCTGCACACTTGAACAAATATTAGCATATCCAATTGACATTTTTAATACCTTTTTATCATCAAAACTCAAAGGGTAATGTTAAACACATTTTGTTCCAACAACTTTAAGAGGTCTCAAGGATCAACTGAATGAATCAACCAAGGAGTCAACCCCGGAGACACAGGGAGGGTGGAATACGTTCGGTATAAACGTCCAACGCTCGACGAGGAAAGAATATCATTCAGTTGGGTGGAATTAACGAACGACGATAACGTGAGGAGCATGTTTTGGGAGCACAACATGTTCCAGTAGATCGATATGCGTGTAACGTTGCTGAGATCAACTGAAGATATTCTCAACAGTTTGATTCCGCCAGAAGATCGTGATTAGGTAGGGAATGCACCTTCCAACTACAACAATTGTCTTACCTCTGAAATGGGGTAATTCAAATTTGTTAAACTACAGTTCCCAAGCATTCACCCAGAAGTCCTATTGTTCATTTCAAAAGATTAAATTCTTGTTAGCTTGGTTTAAATGAAGGTATTAAAGTGTCAAGGAATGAACCTCATTATTTTGACACTTGAATACCATAATTTATACCAAGCTAACAAGAATTTAATCTTTTGAATGGAACAATAAAACTTCCGGGTGAATGCTTGAGAGCTGTTGTTTAGCAAGTTTGAATTTACCCCATTTCAGAGGTAAGACAATTGTTGTAGTTGGAAGGCTCAACCCGAATGTAATGATTGGACATATTTAGGAATTTTATGTAATGTAACGTAATGTAACTTTTATTCGAATTTATTTAATACGCAACTTTATTCGAATTTATTTAATACGCAATTTTTATTCGAATTCACGTTGAGTTTTAATAGTCTTTATTCGAATTTACGCAATTTTTATTCGAATTCATGTTGAGTTTTATTAGTCTTTATTAGAATTTATGCAATTTTTATTAGAATTCACGCCGAGTTTAATTAGTCCTTTTTGAATTTACGTAATTTTTATTCGAATTCACGCTGAGTTTAATTAGTCTTTTCGAATTGATTTATTCTTTAATACACAATTTTTATTCGAATTTATTTATTTCATATACAATCTTAATGTAAATGCAAATAAAAACAAAAATAAAGGAACACAAGTAATAGATATAAAATCTCATTTTGTTAATATAATAATACATTTACAATGGGGTAAAACTAAATCTTCTTCGTCATACCAATAACATTAACAATAACATCTTTGTCGTACATTTATTCCTTAATAGGTGGAGTCATCTTCGTCATACCAATAACATTAACAATCGACTTGAGAGCACCCAAAATTGAACCTAGAACTTCTGGATACTCTTCTCCAAGATACTCATACAAGACATCACCAAGATGACCCAAAATTGTTCCTTTGCACTATTGTTGTTTAACCTCCACTTGGGTTAAAACAAAGAAAAAAACTCACAATCCATAAACCCTAAACCCTAAATCATGGGGTAAAACCAATTCATAGAAACCTCTTGAAATTTTCAAATTTTCAAAGAGGCCTCTCTCAATGAAAGGCGAATGATGAAAAACCATCATTTTGTAGAAGAAAGAGGAAGAATGAGAGTAAGGAGGAGAGAATGTGAGGAAATGGTGAAAATTGGGAGGATTTTTATAGGAAAAATGTTGAAAAATAGGTTGAATGTTGTAAAAAGAAGTTGAATGATGGAAAAAGAGGTTGAATGGCCTCAGCGGTAGTTAACTGCTGCCGGTTTGCACGTGTTATTATCACGTTTTGTATGTCAGAAAAGCAATTTTCGGGCCCAATTGATCAAATTAGGATGAGGCCGAATTAAATGGGTGCATGCAGCGAGTTATTTTTTCTTGTGTAGACAGTGACGGGTAGAAGGGTGCAGATAGCAGTGGCTCAGACGACAATCAGATTTTCCTAACAGCCAGGAAGATTGAGGGGTTGTGACTGGCGGGTGGTCTTTCTTGACATTTGAACCTGTTGTGAATTCGTTGAAAATCACACCAATAACAAAGTTAATGTGTGGAGCAAGTGATAATCAAGAAACCAAAACAAAGTGCATGGAACAATTATAAACACAAGCCAAAAGTAGAAAACAGCGAGAGAAAAAGAAGAGAGAACACAAAAGAATCTGTTTACCCAATTCGGTCCAAATTTACCTAGCCTAGGGGAGAGTGCAGCCCTCCGTTTCACTATAATGATGAGTAACTTTACAAAAGAGATATCAATGGGTTACAAGAATAAGTCTCCCGCCTAATTCTACCCAAAGTCCCAATCTCTTCCCGTGACCAAGAGACTCAATCCTAATAGTGTTTCCCAAGGTGTATCAACCCTCAAACCCTAGTGTTTGTTGCCAAGAGACAAACTCTATACAAACCCTAGTTTTGTTGTTTCCTTTCTAAACCCTTGTTTCAGCCCCCTCTATCTTCAAGTTTAGTCTGATACAAGGTCTATATTTATAGTAAAAGTATTGCTTAAAATTTGGAACAAATCTGCACTGAAAAATACGTTTCTATTTTTCGCTGCCAGCGCACCATTGTGCCACGATGCGATCCCATCGTGCCACGATTTTTCCAGTGAATTGCCTCAGAACTGAAACATCCAATCGTGCCACGTTGCCCTACAATCGTGCCACGATTCCTGCAGAACCTAATTTTAAGTTAACTCTCACAGAACCTTGCAATCTACTATTAGAAGTAGAACGTAAGAGTGTATTCACATTCACTCTTGCTTCTTTAGTGCACAATGTTGAAGAAATTTGGAACTATTAGTTCATGCAAATGAACATATTGATTTATTTTATTATCTTAATTTATATGAGAAAAAAATAAATACATTGCTGGTGGAAATTAGTTTTACAACAACATCTAATAAAAATAAAGTATATGATAGTATTTTTAAAAGAAGTTTGCAAAATAACTTACATGTTAAGATAGTGGGTTCTCATTGTTATCCTGTTAGGAGTTACTTAGTCTCTTTTAATGTGTTTAGAGTTGATTGCATTGCTTTAGTTAGTTTTAGACTTTGTTTTCATAAGATAAGATAACTTGCGACACACAAGTTATTCAGTCTTTTACATTTCTTCTTGATGCTTTACTATAAATAAGCATCCCTTGTACTTTGATTTGTTGAATGAAACCAATATTTCACCTTACAAGTGGTATCAGAGGCCTTCATTGAGCAATGTACCTAAAGCTTGAAAAGTGCAACTTTTGGCGGGAAATTTAGTTACGAGTTAGTTAGATTGATTTGTTTCTCAACCAACCTTCATATTTCTTCTTCGTTCTTCCATTGTTCTTCTGCAACTCTTTTTCCTTCATCCTTGACCAAGATTGATCAACTCCCTTGTTTCTTTTATGCATGAATCCACTAATTACGTGCATCTTTCTATTCCAAAATTTGATGGCTTTTATGATCACTCAGCTTTGTTGATTGAAAGTCTTCTTCTCTCCAAAGAATACATGAGTTTGATTGAGAATGGTGTCACCACTGCTCTTGCAAATCCAACACCAGAACAAGGGAAAGCTACAAAGGATAGTAAACTTGGTGATCTTAAGGTAAAGAACTATCTTTTTCAAGGATCCACAAAGGTGAAACGTGCTCAATTGCAAGCTTTGTGCAAGGAATTCGAGGTTCTTCCAATGAGGGAGGGTGAATCCACTGATAAATACTTTGCAATAACTATGGCTATTTCAAATCGTGTGACTGATCATGGGGAAAGAATTGAACAAATCATGGTGGTTGAGAAGATTCTAAGATCACTAGCAAGAAAGTTCATTGTGTGGTGTGTTCCATTGAAGAATCAAATGATGTTACTACTTTCTCCATTGATGAATTGCAAAGCAGCTTGCTTGTGCAGGAACAACACATAAGTCTCAGAATCAAGAAACTGATAGTGAACAAGCTTTAAAATTCTCAAATGCAGGAAGAAGATATCAATGTGGAAGAGGGCGCGCGGGATCAAAGGGGCGTGAGAAAGGAAGAGTCAATAAAGAACTTGTAGAATGCTATAAGTTTCACAAAATGGGACACTTTCAGAATGAATGTCCTCTTTGGGAGGAGAATACAAATTATGCAAAATTTGAGGAAAAAGGAGAAGTGCTTCACATGGCTCAAAACAACTTGAACACCAATGCTAAAAATGAGGTATGGTTTCTTGACTCTGAATGTTCCAATCATATGGTAGGAATAAAAGACTTGTTATTTTATTTTGATGGTAGTTTTAGAAAATCAATTAAGTTATGGGATGATTCTAAGATGCCAATTATGGGAAAATGTAACTTGAAGCTTTGCATAGGTGGTATAATTTAAATTATAACCAGTGTTTACTACTTACCTAGTCTTGGAAATAACTTCTGCATATCGGTCAACTTCAGTAGAAGGGAATGATCAAGTTAATTTAGATGAGCTCCAATAAAATGTTTTTCATATTTTCACATGTGGTTATGCCAGTATGCTTAAAGATAGCAAATAAAGAAGATAACAATCATGGCATTGCAGATATGGTAATCTTAGTTGGAAATGATTAAAGATTTTGATAAAGAAAGAAATGGTGAAAGGTTTGCCAGTACTGAGAGAATTTGAAGAAAATTGCAAAGATTGCTTGTTGGGGGAAGCAACACAGAGAAGTTATTCAAAAAAGGTCAAAGTGGAGAGCTGCTGAGAGACGATAATTAATTCATTTAGATGTATGTGGCCCTATCAAACCAAGTTCAAATGCAGGAAGTATATATACTGCATGACTTTCACTGATGATTACACTTGAAAGAGAAGTCGTTTGATTTTGAGGAATTTAAAATCTTAAAAGTCTTGCTGAAAAAGAGTATGGATATGTGATCAAATGTCTAAGAACAGATATAGAGAGAATACACTTCATCAACATTCAATGAATTTTGTAGTTCCAATGGAATCAAGAGACAACTCACCGCAACTTACACACCGCAAAAAAATGGTGCGTCTGAAATAAATAATAGAACTCCGATAAATTTGGTAAGGAGTATTGATAACATGTCATCTTATGTTATTCTTAGCATGTTTTTCAGTTATTTTCAGTAGGTTTTCCAAGCAAAATAAAGGTGTATTAGATCAATTTCTTATGATTTCGGGACATTTGTAATGTTTTCTATATTTGAGTCTGTTATTCTATTCTTCCCGAAACATAGCAAATTCTAGGGTATTTTGATGTAATTCACGAAGAAATCATGCAAATCGGCAAAGCAAGAATGAAGATTCAAGAGGCCTAGGAAGACGTTACAGAGGGAGAAATTTTGTTCCCAGGGCCCAAGACATCTTATACGGAAGCAAACACCCAAAATGACGAAAAAACATAGATTTATGCACCGGAACACACTCACGGGGGCCCCGAGGAGGGCATAGGCGACCCGAGCATTTCCATGCGCCTCGAGCATTAGGTAGGCGCCTCGAGCTTTGCTGTGCGCGGACCAAAACTGCTTTTTGCTACTTTTAAGTGGGAAAAAGCCCGATTTTTAGGCCCAACTTCATGTGGAAACTCTCCTATAAGTACCAAGCCTTTCATTCATAATTTCTTGTTCAAAACGAAGCGGTTCAAGAGGAAGACAAACACTAGGAGCTTCCACGGAGGAGTTTCTCTCTCCTCACTCCAAGTTTCTCTAGGGTATGTTTTATTTCTTTTGTAATTTATCTTTAGTTACCATGAGTAACTAAATCTTTTTAGGCTGGGGTTCTAAGATAAACCTCTATTTTGTTTGTTGGATAATTATTTTATTTAAAGTCTTTATTATTTTATGTTTGCTATTTAATTTTACTATAGTGCGTAAGATTTGTCTCCTCTAAAGCATAACTCTGACTTAGGCACTTATGGAGGTGACATTGCCTAATATTGATGCATATATGTCTAATCAGGAAGTAATTAATTAGTAACTAACGAAATAAATTGAAAACGAGCATACCCTAAGACTAAGTGCTTAGGGAGGTGACATACCTAATATTGATGCATATCTGCTGAAATCAGGTAGTAACTAGTTAGTAATTAAGGAAACAGGTGACTTCATGACTTAAATTAGCCCAGTAACTTCATTCTCCTTTCACCTTGGTAAAGTAGACGCTAATAAGGCTGTCCGTTTTTAGAACTACTAAGAGGGAGAGTGTGTTATGTACTTCTAAGATTTATAGATGAGTGAACCTTTAGGAACACTAGGAAGTCATACCTTTGGAAATTTAGGAACGATAATTTAAGTGTATGTTTCGATTACCTCTGAGCGGGTAAGACCCCCATGAACCGTCACGTGGATGAGCATGTGCAACTTGACCGGCGGAGGGAATCGACCAACATCTCTTAGAGAGTAAGACCTCACACGTAAGGATCACCATGTGACTAACAGGTGCAACTTGACAGCTGATTAGGTTTAACATCCCAATGAACTCATCACTTTGATTGCTAGTAATGATGTTGTAAACTAATCTATGCATAACGTTCAATTTAAAGGAGGGTTTGTTAGAAGTTACTTAGTATCTTTTAAGGTGTTTAGAGTAGATTGCATTGCTTTAGTTAGTTTTAGACATTGTTTTCATAAGATAACTTGCAACACACAAGTTATCCAACCTTTTACCTTCTTTGTTGATGATTTACGTAAATAAACCTCTCTTGTACTTTGATTAGATGAATGAAACCAATATTTCTCCTTACATGTCCGCATAAACTATTAAACTCAATTGTTCTTTGTGTTCTAAATAACTTAGCGACAAAATTGATACACACAACATACTAAGAAGTGGCGAATTTTTTTGACGAAACCAAAGAAGTGAAAAACTATGGATTTCAATTTACGTCAAAAATATATAAATGCTTCAATTACTAGATAGGCATTGAACTCAATATATGTTGTTCTTTTAAAAAATAATAATAATAATATATTTTCTTTAGTGCATGAACTCATTGGGTAACACATAGGCTTACACGTAATTACTAGTCATGCAAGCATGGTATAGCTAGTTCTGCCAAGTATCAAGCCTAGCTCAATAAAAGCCTCCACTTATAAAGACAGTCATCTTTACGATATGTTTGAAACAACTTTCAGAAAAGAAAAGAAGAAAACTTTAAACTTCCATTTCAATAGAATAAATTTATTTCAAAAAAAAATTCTTTAAATTGTTTTGCACTCGCTATAAAACGCCATGTTGCAACTCTCATTTCTATTCATTCTAGCAAAGGAAAAGGGTGATGGAGGAAATAGGTGGAAGTGTTGATCAAGTGAAGGGAGGTGCAGAAGAAAAGAGAAGGATGAAGATGAAGGTGATGGTGGCAATAGATGAGAGTGATGGAAGCTTGTATGCTCTTAAGTGGGCCCTTGATAACCTCTTCAACGTTATGGCTACTGATACTATCGATGGAACAACATCTGAAAGTGTGGAAGGGATGGTGTTTCTTGTTCATGTTGAGCCAAATTTCCACACTTATGCATACCCTATACCTATGGGACCAGCTGGTATTGGTTAGTATATCACTATATACTTTACCAACTTTCTTTGCTTACTTCCTTTCATCCATTAAAAATAAATTTCATGACTCTCCTGATTTTTTTTTTCCATGTCTAGTTCTCTCATAATTATTAAAAATGATTTAACTTTGTAATGTTGGCTTTTAATATTGTCCATTTTTCTTGGAGAATTGCTTTTCTTCCATCTATTTTTGCTCATCCCCCGTTATAAATACATATGTGTGAGTTAACTCACACTGAGAATATACATGTTTGAGTTAACTCACGTTCGGCTATTTTGACGTGAATGAGCAAAAATAGAAGGGGCAAGAGCCATTTCCTGTTTCTTGTGTCATACTTTGTCCTTTCAACAGCTTTTTATCCATCAACACCTGAAGTTGGGGATTCTTTGAAGAAAGCCCAGCAAGAAAAATCTGCAGCTATTGCCTCACAAGCTTTGCAAATGTGCAAGGATAAGCAGGTGCGGTAACTATGATATGTTTTGTATTTTTACTGCTTCACGGTATTTGAAAATTGTTTTACTCTTTTTTAAAATTGTTTATTCCCTTGTATCAGTGGCAGTTAACTGCGTTCGTCGCTGAAAAACGTCGAGCGAGAGTTAGCACGAGAGTTAGCTGAGGAATGAGCAATTTAATAAGTGATAAGAGCAATTTTCAGATTATTTTCATGATCAACAGGAAATAGGGGGCCAAGAAGCAATCATCTTCCTTTCACTTTCCTTCCTTCAAAAAAAATCTTCCTTTCACTTTCCTCTAAAAAGAAATAGATGGAGTATTATAATAGATTTAGAATTTTGTTTTTCTCCTTTCATTTTTGTACCATGAATTACACTTTTTTTTTTAAAAACAACTCAAAACATTTTACGTTATTCAGGGTAGTTCTTGTGAAATAGAAGGCTCGACTCACTCTCTTTTAAAATAAACCTCTAGTAAAATAAAACGTAATTTTTTTTTGTAGCTAAACATAATTAAAAAAAATTAGAATCAAAAGAACTTCTAAACAAAAAGGAATTAAAAAAAATTAAGTGAAAGATGTTAAATTTATCTAATGATGTCGTTTGGATTTGTCACTTCTAAAAGGGTAAAACGAATGGTTTATGCGAAGAAAAAAATGATTGTTGTGATTCTTTTAATGAAATAGTTTTCCAAATTGATTGATCAAGTGATTATACAAATTAGAGGTGGTTTGATATGATCAGATTTATGTACAAAAAGAAGAAACAGAGTCTAGAAAAAAAACTCAAACGTGTATTGAAGAAAGAAAATAATATAACATGTATTTTTTTATTTAAGTGGAGGTGAGTATTAGACATAACTTTTTGTTTGAGATCCGTAACATTTGGAAGCCCGGCATGGTTGAGCATCTTGCACTCCCTTGAGGCCGGGCCTAACGTTATTATGGACTTGTGGTAAACCTAGTCGTGCATATATACTATGTCCTTGGCTAAAGAGCATCTGAATTGCTTAAAAATCAAATCTTTTATTAACTATTTTTTGATATGACTGGTAATTAAAATATAAATAAAAATCTTACGTTACGTTCTTATATAGGTTGAGCCATTTTTAAACCTTGTAAAGCGAGACTCATTTCATTGACGGAAGTTCCGTAAAAAAAAAATTAACAATTTCTTTGACGGAAGTGTATTATATTTGTGGATAATTTTTTTAGGGAAAATTTATGGATTTTTTTATTATGCATAAATGTTCACGTTGCACATATTAAGATGTTTAAAAGAGTAAGTTTGACCTAAAACTTGTGCATTTTATATTAAATATGTAGTTTTTTTAATAAATAATTGTTGTTTTTCAATAAAATATTACTACTTTTAGTTGCTTTAACATGTGCAATATTGCACATGTTAGACTTTCTAAAAAAATTGCACAATTTAGACAAACCCTAAATTTATTTAATATTTATATGTATTAAATTTACTTTCATCTAGTGATGATGTTTTCAAAATTCGGTAGAAGCTACATAAATTATGGCTTTTAAATTTGGTTGCTCTAAATTGAATTTCTTAAGCCAAATCCAGTGAAAGTATGCATCAATGAAAATGCAGGTAAAAGCAGAAAGTGTGATTCTTAATGGAGATGCAAGAGAAATGATTTGTCAGGCTACAGAGAAAATGCAAGTTGATCTTTTAATCATGGGTAGTCGTGGCCTTGGCAAACTCAAAAGGTTTATTATAATGAAATTAGTATTCATAATGAAATTAAAGTAATAAGCTTGCTAATAATTTTGGTTTCATTTATGCATGGTTGATGGTTCTAATATTTTTTACATTTGGTGGCAGAGCATTCCTTGGAAGTGTAAGTGACTACTGTGCACATCATGCAAAAGCACCTATTCTCATTGTGAAGCCACCAGAGGACCACCATAAAAAGCATTGATCATAGTTTTATTATGTTTAAGCATATCTTCTATGGGATGGCTAAGTCTGGAATAATCTTGGATTTGTTAAGTTTGATTATAGTTTTATTATTTCTAATGGAATAATTTTGGGTTTGTTGTATCTTTTAAGCTCCTTTTCATTAAGAAGGCTAAGTCTGTATATTATTTGTTTTTTTCACTTTCTGTAACTAATGATTAATGTATCGAAAAAGCCCTATGTATTATTTATATGAATATCCTTTCTGAAACTTCCTTTGAAAAAAGAAAAAAGAAAACACAAGAAAAACATAGTCAAATATATTTGGATCAAAATTAAGAAAAATGTACCCAAAAAAAAAAAAATTAACAAAACATTTGACCTTAACACAGATAAAAAACATTTGTTATTTTAATCCTTTTTATTCATAATTATATTTTATTACGGCTGAAGTAAATCATCCGTAAAAAAATATCCACCTAAAGAAATAAACAATAACCTACATCAGTATTTAATTTATTTTCCATTTTACACCTGCATTAAAACTAATATAACATTTTCCCTTTTTTTATATTATGGTTTATTAAAATAGAAAAATCCACAACAACAAGAAGAACAATATTAAACACTATAACTTTTTATATTGTAATCTTATTTGTCAAATATGTTTTATAATCTTTTTATATACAATTAAGTGTGGCAGAAAAGTGGTATTTACAAGATTGAAAATTTAAGACAGAACATGATTCTCTTGTCTATTGTATTATAATGATCATTATTTTCCTTCTTGTAGCTATATTTGACGGCAAATTTGGGTCACAATCTTAACTATGTATGGAGAAGTATTTTGGAGGCGCGTTTCATGATGTGTGGTGGGTCTCGTTGGTGAATTGGGAAGGGTCACTCTATGTCTATACTTGATGAACCATGGTAGTTGAATGATGATTGTATAGATGGAAATATTGTGAGGGAAAACTTTCTCAAGGATTTTTTTGCGAGTAGATTGATGAAAACCTGCTCAAAGGGTTGGAACCAGGACGTGATTCAACAAGTTTTTAGTTATGATATAGCTAACTCTATTCTTCGAATACAATTATTTGATCAGGTGGTGGATGATAGGTTAATATGCAAAGCTGAGAAGAATGGTTTATATTCCGTCAAGAGTGCTTATAGATTGTGTGTAAAAGAATTAGTTGATGTTTCTCACCTTCGGAGGTCGGGATGTTGGTCCGGTGTTTGGAGACTAACAGTTCTACCAAAAGTAAATATTTTGATTTGGCGAATGTGTCGTGAGTGCTTTCCTATCGATTTCGGCTTCAAGATAAAGGAGTGTAATGTCCCACAAGCTGTATGAGTTGTGATGGTCCGCACGAGGACCTTGCTCATATTTGTTTCGATTGTAATTTTATTGTGTAGGTTTGGCGTTGGATTGGTCTTTACAATGGCGTTCATGAATTGTTTCTCAAAAAGAATTCAGCAACAACTAATGTCATATTCGAATAAAGTCGTAGTTGGAAAAGAAGGCCAATGCATCATGGTTCCTTAAGAAGGTTTCTCCATATTTCAAATATTTGCCTCTTGAGGATAATTTTGTTGAATAGTACTTTAGAATTCCTTTGCGTCTTTAAGAATGATTTGTTGCATCCATTTTATCTTTCATAATGGTTTCTCCATTTATGCAATATGTCTCGCGTCCCATATAAAGTAATGTTTCTTCATAAAAAGACAAAACTGGGTTTTATTTTCATCAAAGCGTTGATCGTTGATTTGATCATTTAGATCATAGCTTTGTCTTCACAACTTGATGAATACTCGTTCAAACCTTTGAATTTTGTTGACCATCTTCAGATCAGAGCTTTGAAATCACAGCTTCTTTGTTCATAGCAATATATGTTTCAGGGCAAAACTGTTGAATTCAAAGCCAGATTTTAATCGCACTATCTTGCACACTTGAACAAACTTTAGAGTACCCAATTCTTCTTCTATTCATTGTTATCATCAAAATCTTAAAAATATTGTTCTAAAACTCATCTTACTTCAACATAAAAGGTTGTTGCAGACGGAAGTACCCTGCTTAAAGGTCATCCAACACCACCATCCTAGTTCTAATTAGGTCCGGCAAGATCAATCATATTGTTTAAATTACAAATGAAATAATTGAGATTCTATAATCATAAAGGACATATGTCGTATACGATGTCAGGACATCATAAATGAGGAACTGCAATGTCAAGACATCGTAACAGCACAGATAACAATAATAAATAACTTAATGTAAAGTGCAAGAAGGAAATAACACAAAGTATTTGTTAACCCAGTTCGGTGCAACCTCACCTACATTTGGGGGCTATCAAGTCAGGAAGAAAATCCACTATAATACTATTAATTCAAAGTACTATGTGAACAACCTCCGGTTCACACATGAACAACCTCCAGTTCACTGCCTTCTCACTTAATCACTAGCCGTGTAATTTCTACCTAAGACTCTCTTAGTCATAGATATGAGCACCTCCGCTCACTTCCTCTTAATCACAGATCCAGTGATCATCTTAGAATAATAACAAAAATGGATACACTCTCCTAAACTAAGAATCAACTCGTGCTTAAAAGCTTTGAGAGATTCAGAGTTTTACAACTCAACTACAGTCCAACTCTATGTATCAACGTGACACAAGAGTTGCTCACATCAAGGACTCAAAAACCTTAATAAGACTCTTTATCAATCGATGGTTTTGATCCAATACAACTCGACTACAACAAACAACCTATGTGCTTTGATAAGCAATAGCAGCAACCAGAGAGGTATACAATAAAACACAAGGCTTAACAAAGACACGAAACCCTAAAAGACTCTTTCTTTGATATGACGACTTCGATGCTTCACAAGGGTTTGCGTCTTCCTTTATATAGTCATTCAGCAGCATGGGCATTTTTGTCATAGGCTAAAGAATGAGTAGACCAAATCATATATTCAGTCTTCACAATTTTGTAGGAGCAAATATATTATTATTTCCTTAAATGTCATGACATCGATTTTAGGAAATACGGTAATGCATAAACCTCTGCGGTTTCTAGAATGACACGCTTCTTGGGCAGCAATCCACATGAATCAAATCTTCAGAGAATATTCAGAAATCTTCACGTTTAAAATAAATCTCCAAGTAAGCGGATCAAGACACGCTATAATATCGTACCAACATGTTAAGACATCTTGTCTGACATTTTATTAGAACTATTATTTTAACAAAATGTAGCCAACACATGTCTACAAACCTAAGAATAATATTAAAATAAAATAATTATAGGAAGAACTTCGGAACACCATTGTACACTATAAAGTGAGCTTATTTTAATCTTATTTTCCAAAAATATTTTATTATGATATATGTCAAAATTGATATGTATATATAGTTAAGCAAGTAGAAGCGTGGTTAGACAAACATGTTAGTACCTATCTTTCAGTTATTATGATATGATGTGGATTGTATAGAAAATAGTCGTGTTATAAATGAAGTTAATGCATGTATAATATGGATAACATTATATTAAATGATATTCAACAAAAACAATATAACTAAACAGCAACAAAAACAATATACATGCGAGGCTTACACGTATTCACTTGTCATGCAAGAATATTGTAGCTGGTACTGCCAAGTATCAACCCTAGCTCATTTAATTAAAGTAACCACCGAAAAAGACGAAGATCTTTAAGATATGTTTGAAATAAATATTTTAAAGAAAACAAAAATTTCAATAAAATAGTTTTTAATTGGCGAAAAAATTATCAACTTTCTGAAACCGGTTTGGATATCTTTCATCCACACTCACTTTAAATCACACCATTTTATCTCTCTCTTTCTATTCTAGCTAGCAAAGGAAGGGGGTGATGGAGGAAATCGTTGGAGGTGTTGATGAGAGGAGGCAAGGTGCAGAAGAGAGAAGGATGAAGATGAAGGTTATGGTGGCAATAGATGAGAGTGATGGAAGCTTTTATGCTCTTAAGTGGGCCCTTGATAATCTCTTCAACGTTATGACTACCATGGAAGGAACATCATCTGAAAATGAGGGACTGGTGTTTCTTGTTCATGTTGAACCTATTTTCCACAATTATGTGCACCCTATTGGACCAGGTGGTGCTGGTTCGTATCTTTTACTCTCTCCTTATCTCCTTTGAATATCTTTCTCTAGAAGATAGACGAAATGACCACGACGCGCATAAGTGGAGGAATCAGGGTTCTGACCGGATCACATTGTCCGACTAAGCAATTTTGATATTTTTGTGCGTTGAATTGAGACTTTTGGATATTTTCTTTTAATATCTATCATTATAGAACTATTATAAAACTAGAGAAGTGAAATTATGAGACTGAACAAATAAAATTTATGTCTAATTCTATCCTTACTATTTTATCACTTCAACAGCTTTTTATCCAGCATCTGTGGTTGTGGATTCAGTGAAGAAAGGCCAGCAAGAAAGATCAGCAGTTATTCTTTCGCGGGCTTTGCAAATGTGCAAGGATAAGCAAGTAAGTGTATTCCTCATTTCGCTTTCCTCTACTCAAATACAATAAAAAATATTTTCACTTTATTTATCCTATTTAATGTCATTATCTTAAAAATATTCAATATCACTTAATTCAATACAATTGAAATAAAATTAAATGGATCACTTCAAGTGGTTAATATGTTTTGAGTTACTCAAGAAATTGAGTTTGAATTTTAACATAAGGGTTTTGTGAACGAATGTCCGTCACTTTTTAAGGATTTTAAATTTAAAAATTATTTTTAGTTAAATGTTACAAATTCTAATGAATAATGTACGCGAATTTTCATAAAAATCTACTATTAAAGGTCCCAGACTAAGTAAAATAATGAGTACACAATAGATTTTTTATAAAACGGTAGAGAACAACAATCATCACCCATTGCAAAAATCAAATCAAACAACAAAGTAAAACTTCCACAAAATGGTTATATCAAAACAATCTAAAAATAGACTAAAATTACTGGTAAAATAGCTAAGTGATAGAAACACATACTAAATTTGTAGCTAAAATCAAATCAAACAACAAAGTAAAACTTCCACAAAATGGTTATATCAAAACAATCTAAAAATAGACTAAAATTACTAGTAAAATAGCTAAGTGATAGAAACACATACTAAATTTGTAGCTAAAACGGAGAATATTACTACACACTCATCTATCACCCACAAATTATTTTTCTCTCATGTTACTATTCTACAAATGGTGCTATTTCAGACCTATCAGCTAGTTGTCATAAAATTTACCCTACACCCTAACAATTATACCACTGTCTCAACAAACTATTGAAAATATCAATTTTAACCTTTCGAAAATCACACCCACCCACCCCATCAAGTTTTCCGAAATTGAAAACATTTGATTATTTTTCTAGTTGCATTACATCCCTCCCTAAAATACACAAAGCAACCTTGTTCTTTTATTTGTTTTTATTAGTTATTTTCTCTTTTAACTGATTCATCCCACTTGGGAAGGGGAGGAGATTGTCTCCAGTTTTTTCTCTCTCATGTGTAATCCAAGCCCTCTATTAAATAGGTGAGATAATGTGTTTATAATATTAAAAAGGGAGAGAGTGTAATTAAAGGTTGATATTTTCTCAAATTTTCTCCATTTTCAATCTCCACCATTAAAATACAAAAAACATTTTTCATTATAATTTAATTCTCACTTTCTCTCTCATGTTTGATGGTTAAGATTCCAATTAAGAAAATTTGAGATTCATTGGAAAGAATCTCAATCCGAAAACAGGAGGGATCTCCACCGGAGAGGATCCACTCCTCTTGGGAAGTGAACATGCCGAAGCTAATATGAGAAATACTTTTTTTTAGGGGAAAATGTGAAATACTTAGCTAAACACAATTCATAATAAAAATTAATATTTG
>Ga0228710_1003394_pt1 | contig 25378 bp, 14 predicted proteins | sample MedpolnodulmetaG_FD_177995 | JGI IMG/M metagenome (GOLD analysis project Ga0228710, IMG submission 177995) | Root nodule microbial communities from Medicago polymorpha collected in Santa Monica, California, United States - pink nodules | ecosystem: Host-associated > Plants > Roots > Nodule...
AAGGTGCCAAATTGATATAGATGGTCTGGCACATGTTCAGGAAACACTATGTGGTAACTAAGCCAATGAGAAATACCATACCAAAGTTTACCAAAAAAATCACAAGAGAGGAATAAGTGTTTTGCATTCTCCAGCATACCGCAAAAATGATGTGCTTATTATGAACTTATTGTGAGATCTGGGTTGGAGTGATTGAGTACTTATTATGTACTACTATTAAAAAATTATAAATAAGTGATGTGTACACGTGAGACCCATTTAAGAACCCAAAAATGGGTGTCTCTATTATGGATGCTCTTAAGACACAAGTTAAGGAACTTAAAATGGAAATTAAAAATAAATTTTAGGCAAATGTTAACTTGTGCCCTCAAGGGCACATGTTAAGAAACTTATTATAGAAATATACTCCCTTCGATCACATTTATAAGCAAAAAACCATTTTTTAGGTTCATTCAACACCCAATGTATTTGGTCTATAATATATACCAAATACATTAAGTATTCAATGAACCTAAAATGTTGCTTCTATAGTATTGTCTTGAAAATATAAGTTTTGACTTTTGATTAAGTAACATTAATTATACAATTTTTTTTATAAAAATTTACTTGTTTTGGTTGCTTAACGAATGCTTTGAGGACACTGTTTAATATTCTCCCTAAAATGACTACGGAAAAATATTACAAATGCCCTCTTGTTTTGGAATTTTTCAATTCGATAAATATTTTATATTAAAATAAACTTTATTTTAATAATGAATTCAAATATTACTAATGAATTCAAATATTAACATTAAGTTTTTAATGATTCGTAACTTAATTGACAAATTAGAGGCTAAATTATTACTAAAGAAAAATTAGATCAGGCTTATGCTTTGCAGTCGGATGTCCTATGTATTAGATGAACCAACATTTTTAATCAATATTTTTTTCTAAAAGAAAGTTGTTATTTTGTTGTTACTATTTATATATTTAGCTATAGGAAAATGCTAACTTGTGTCCCTAAAGTATATGTTAAAAATTCTACTAATAAAAATGATGTATTTTAAATTATGTTAATTTATCGTTCAAAATATTTAATATTATTTATATTATCAAAGAAAAAGCCTTTCATTTATAAATGAAGCAAGCCTTTAATTGATCAGCAACATCAACAAATTAAAAGTCATTAAGAGCCAACTGTAACCGACATGGAGAATGAGTGAACGTTATGTCATGTAACTTTTAATCTAGCAAATCTAGCATGTCTGCCGTAAGGGATAGGATCAAATGACACTATGATGTCAAACTAAATTTGATACCAAATCTTAACCATCTATTTTAATTCAATCTAAGGGCAGAAATTACTTGATGTATATGCTCTCTATTTCCTTTTTCGGAGAAGAAAAACAAGTCTTTTTCATTTACCAAATCATTTACTTCTTTCTTCTTTCTTTTGAAGAAATTTTTTTCTATTGTTTTACGATGATGAGAAATTAATCAAGTTTTAACCACTTAGTATCAACTTAAGAAAATGGGATGCAACGAAACTTAAGGATTTCCATCCTCACTATCAATTCAACTTATACTTGCAGATATAGTGTATGTCATTTGAGATGGGATAATTAGAATTTCACGTAGACGGTATCAATCAAATATTTTTCTATTCTTATATAGTTATTTAATCAAGTTTTAACCATAATCAAGTTTTAACCACTTAGTATCAACTTAAGAAAATGGGATGCAACGAAATTAAGGATTTCCATCCTCTCAATTCAATCAGAAAAGGGTTCGATTAAAAAGCTCATAAATTTTGTGGTACAAGTAAATCATATTTAATTTGAAATTGCAATGTTAGCAATTTAATTTTATTCTCGTCTTGTTTCAACTCCTTAAAGTGCTTACAATTCAAAAGACTTTGTGTTTTAGAGATGCATTTTAGAAATTTAGCAATCAACAAAATACCTAGTTTTTGTTCTTCATGGTCATTGAGACATTGATGCAGAGAGAAGTTGAAAGAAAAAAATAACAATGTAAATGTGTGATCTGATGATGAATGAAAAAGATTTGTTTTGCTTCTCCAAAAAAGGAAATAGAGAGCATATACACCAAGTAATTTTTGACCATAGATTGAATTAAAATAGATGGTTAAGATTTGGTGTCAAATTTAGTTTTGACACCATGATGTCATTTGATCCTATCCCTTGCTATAATACAAATTCCAAATTCGTAGAAAATAACCAATCATACAGATAGTCATAGTTTTAAAAATAACCACCAATCATAGTTTTAATTAATTACATTCGAAAATATTCACTTGATTATGAATTTTATTCATTTAATTTTTTAAAGAATATTAAAACAATAACAAAGGAATATTTCATACAATATTTAAAAATTATATTTTGGGTACTTAAAAATGTACAATGTAAGAAAACTTAAAAATGTACAATGTAAGAAAACTCGGAATTTAAATTTGCATGTAAAGGTAAGTAAGAAAACGACTAAAATTATAGAACGTTGTTCAAGAAACTCGTTGATTCAATCCCATGACTTCAACGTTACCTCTTTGACAATATTTTCAATTTACAAAAGGCAAAACGGCATATTAGGTTATGCCAAGACCAAAGTATAACCTTTGACGGATACATGCACAATTCCAGACAATCTAAAACAAATTAGGTAGAGATATTGATGATGGTGGAATATTGACTATTAGAAGCCTTGTAAATATGATTTAATAGTATACATCCTCTGCATTTAAACTATTTTAAATTTATCTTAATCTATTTTATCTCTTCAAAATTCTATTATGTTTATGTTTGATCCGGATTGAATGCATATGATGTGTTGTTACTCTGTAAGAGGTGGTGTGATGTACCTGCAAGATCTTCAACACTTAAGTTAGTGAGACTTTAATAAAAGCTTAAAGATTTAAATGAAATTGAGAATGTACCTTTCTCCAAGAGTTAGAGACTTTTAATAGGTGAAGGGTAAGGGACACTAAGTTATGAGACTGAAATATCGACGATTCGGTTATTAGTCATCCACTATGACTCACGGGTCACATTTTGATTGTCATCAATGGATCATGATTAATTTCATCACATGAATGATTTAATATTTTGTTAAACATGATGTTGCCTATTCAATTGGATCATGGATCCTTCACAGATTATTCATTGGTTTAGTCTTTTTAGGTGGTGGCCGGAGTTTGAACCCCAAATCTTATATATATTATGCATTTTTCCTATCAACTGAGATAAGTTCAAGAGGACATTCATTGGTTTAGTCTTGAACAAGAATAATTGAACTTATTAGTTACATTTTTTTATTTCAAACATGCTAAAAAGTCATTTTCATTGTTTGTGAAAAGCTCGCGGTCACTAATCACTTGCATTTTAAAATCAATGAACTTATTTAAAAGGACCAAAAACTTATTTAATGAAAACGTTAAATATGTTTGTAATAACTTATTTAACGAAAACGTTAAATATATTTCTAAGAAAGTGGCGAGGAAACCATAGGATCTACATTGTCTTTTTTTTTTTTGGAAAGGATCTACATTGTCATATATTTATTTGTTGAACTGAAAATGAAAACAAAAAATATAAGTAAACAAGCCCTGGTGTTTTGACATTTCTATTACTTCTAAAAATACAAGACAATTGTTCAATTTAAAAGTTTCTTTTCTTATTAAAAGTTTTACAAACACAAATTTTAAGCAATGAAAATAAAATAAAAAAACCATTATTTTATGAAGTAAACATGCCCTTATATTTTCTTTGTTCTCTCCCTCTTTCCAATCTTTAGACAATCCACTAGTACTTACTGGAGTTTTTTGAGTAAATAGAAATGAAAACAATTTATAGTGGTGTGTATTGGCATAAACGAGGGTGCTAATAACCTCCCACGAACACCCTCAAAAAATTGATTTGTGGGCCAGAATTTCCATTTGGGCTACTCAACCAATATCCAGAGCCCATAATTTTGTTAGAAAATTGCTCTTTAGGCTTTAATGTTTGCTGTCAGACACCCCAAAATGACATTTTAACCCCCAACAGCAGTTACATGCAGTTTGCTGGTCTACAACAATCAGCGATTAACTCGATCAAGACCTATTGGCAACATGATAATGCCATTAGGTATGACAAGTTCTCTCATACCTAATGACATTATCTTGTTCTCTTCTATTTGTGATGGTGAGTGTTATACTCTTTGGATTCTATACGTTGGTGCTATTGATAGCATCACTTTCAATCTTAGTTCCTTAAACATATATAAGAAAATCATTCCCATGCTCGTGTCTTTAACAAATGGCTCAAAAATATTAGCTTACATTTCTGGCACTGTCACCATTTCCTCATCCATTACCTTACTTAATGTTCTTTATATACCTTTATTTAATGTGAACTTAATTTCTATCACTAAACTAGTTAGTATAAATAACTACTTTGTGAATTTCACATCCCACTCCTAAGAAATTTTGTCTAATTCTACCAATGCTGTGGTTGGTAAACTAGTTAGTTCAAATATGTCATAGACGTTGAATACGTAATTGATTTTTTTTTTTTTAATCAGCTAATATTATTCTTGTCGAGTTGTACATAATACAGTACACCTCGCAGAAAAAACGGAAGAAGCGAAACATACAAAGAGTGTCGTATATATACGGAACACCAAAAGCCACTACCCCTAAAAATAAAACACCTCACAGGAATCCAAAAGAAGGTGATAATGATGCTAATATATGCAACAAGGAAAGAAGAAAACAACTAATCATAACAGCCCCTAAGTACTGCATGTACTAATTGATTATGTTTCTCGTATTGTTTCTTCTACTTGTAATTCTACATGTAGTGCTTCTTCTCTTTTAAGGCATTTAAGATTATGCCATAGTTCTACTGGTGGTTTAAATGTTAGTTCTAAATTTTTCCCCTTTGTATCAAATAAGCACACAATACCACCTTGTGATTCATTTCATTTTTCTAAACAAAAGAAATTACATTTTTCTCATAGTATTTCTAAATCTATTGCACCCTTTGACCTTTGATATTTTGCATGATGATATTTGTGGGAGCCTGATAGAGCAAAGGTAGAATATATAGATAAATGAAAGGATTGATTTGTATTAATGGAATAGCGCAACAGAAAGATAACAACCAGATCAAAGCTCCTCAGTGAGTAAGTCATTGCTTACATAGACATGTTATGTTTGAATCTGATCTATCCTCTCCCATTACTAATATTATTCCTAATCCTCTCTCTAGTCCCACTACTTCATCATCTCCTGCATCATCCAACTTTTGCATCTAGTCATCCAGCTCAACCTAATCTTTTAAGAAGATCTAGTAAAACCATCAAACATCCTATTTACTCAGTGAATTTTCATTGTAATTTTGTTTTAAGTGTTACTAGCATTAGCTTCAATAAGGGTTGACATCTTCAACAATTAGACGTCAACAACGCTTTCTTGCATGGTGATCTTAATGAAGATGTATATATGTTCTTTCCCCTGGATATCTTTCTAATGTTGGTCCACATATAATATGTAGACTACATAAGTCTCGTTTATGGCTTGAAGCAAGCTAGTAGACAATGCTATATTAAGTTTGCTTATGCTCTTATTTCTTTGATTTATGTACAATCTCAGTCTGATAATTCATAATATATAAGTCCACTGATAATGCCTATATTGCATTATTTGTGTATGTTGATGATATTGCTTTAGCTGGTAATTCTCCTCTTGAAATTCAAACAATTAAGCTTTTTCTTGATCAAAAAATTAAGATCAAGGTATTCTTAGGAACTGAGATTAAAATATCACCTCAGGGTATATTTGTTATTGCAAGATTCTGGTTTTCTAGCTACAAAAACAGTCAACATATCCTTTAATCCTAGCAATAAGTTGTCTGGCACTAATTCCCTTCAAAAAAAAAAAAAGTTGTCTAGCACTAATGGTTGTGCATTTGATGTTCCTTCATCATATAGAAGACTCATTTAAAGACATCTGTAACTTTAATTTGTTCAGGAAAAAAAATTATAGTTTGATGTTCCAACTAATCCTTATAATCTTTCTTCTTCCCCAATCTCATACTCTTCTCTTATACTTTTTTGTTAGTTTTGATCTCATACTCATATCTAAAGAAAAATACTAGTTAGGATAGTTATTAAATCATTCTACATTTCTACCTAAGAGTATTATTGACAAAATAATATTTAATGTTGCATTTTTTTTTTAAGAAGTTTAATGTTGTATTAAACTTCATAAATGACAGGAAACTAACAAGGAGAGTGCATTACTTATCCAACACCTTGAGAATATACATTAACTGCATTAGAAGTTTTCTTGAATTTGTGAGGTAATTTTTAATATCATTTTTTTTTAATCTCATATAATATATATAGTCTTGTGAATTTGTTACCCCTCAGGTTAGTGGTTACCAGTTTTCAAAGCTTAACAAACAAACAAAACAGAAAACAACGCAACAATAAGAGATCAAAAGCAAAAGTAGTGAAACGCAATCAAAAGGCAAAAACGCCATCTACCTTAACAAAGCTTTAATGAATCAAAACAGAACAGAACACAAAAATAATAGATCTTGTCATTTTAATAAGACATGAACACACAAAAGCAGTAAAACAGAACTTGAGATAGCAAACATAGCTTGAAACATGAATCTCAATCGAACGCAAGCATGAAATTTAAGGTAAATATGGGTTGCTTTTATTACATGAATCTAAATCGAAAAGTAGTTATAGAACAACTACATTTTATTACATGATTCATGTCGATCTGAGTTCTCTTCAACCACGCAACACATCCGACATCGTCGCCGACATGAGGATTGCAACGAGTATTAGTTTAGTTTATTTTATTGTTCAATAACAAGATGTAACCACTAGTACAACACTTTTTTAAAGATGATGCTTAAGTCGATTCTCGATGCCACTCGACTTAACAAGTGACACGTTGCAATTCTTTTCATCTTTCTTAAGAGGTTATCTACTTAGCTGAATTAAACAATTTCTAAAGTACGGTTGACTACCGCTTAGTTGCCGGTTCGACTCTGTAAAAAAGAAACATAATCTATGAAAAATCCTAAAAAAAAAACCATTATCTCTCAAAATTTAAAAACCATTACCCCTCTTCTTCTTTTACTTGTCTTGAAACCCTTACTCTCAACCTGAACACCTTCTCTCTCAAAACTTCTATGTGTCTCTCGAAACTCCATCACTTCTCACTCCTCGTTACCATTTCCCACATCAGAACCCTCCATCACCCTCTCACTCTCTCGCCACCTATTTTAGTTTACAAAATATTGCTCGCTCACTCAGTCCACAATCCACCTTCTCACTCGAAATTCATCTAAAAAGGTTAGTGAATTACAATATCCATTTAATATATTGATTTTAGGGTTTCTGATTTGGAGTTTTTGATTTATGTGCTCCTTCACCTTTGATTTGTTGCGAATTTATGATTCGGGGTTTTTGATTTATGTGATCCTTCACCTTTGATTTGGTATATCTACATGTTTGTATATTGGTCATGTGCCACGACCAAGTCAAATTTATATGTGACCGATTCAATTTTTTTCTATCTATCATAAATTTAATTAATTTGATGATAAATAACAAATACATTAACATTTTTTTAAGGAACATATACATTCACATGAAATCATTTGTTTTAGTATATATATATTTTTTTTGAAACATTGTTTTAGTATATTTAAGATGACTAATTTGACATAAATTTAAGATTTTAATGACTAATTTGAATATTTTCTTTTATTTTATATTTTAGAGTAAAGATTTATTCTAATCTTTAAAAAAATGTAGAACTGATTTATTCTTTAGATAATATAGATTATTTTAAGAGTTTAATTTTTCTCTCTTACAAAAATAGTTTAAATTTCTATTAGTGAGGGATTAATATATTTCTGTGTTGACCATAGGTAGAGATATTATTTAGAAGTTATTTTTTTGGTTGATTAGGCATGATGTATTTATTAGAGTATAAAATATCTTATATTAAATTAATAATTTAAAAATACTATTTCCACATTTCTCTTTATAAGAGCTAAACTTTTCTTTTTGGGTACACAAGAAGAGCTAAAACTTTATTTGCTAAAGAACTAAACTTAATTCTATTTTTGTAGGAGAATTAAATATTATGTATAAATATTTATAGGAGAATTAAATATTTTATAATATTACTCTCTCCGTTTATAATATTTATGTTGATGATTAAAAGAGCAACAACTTTTGTTTTAATACTAACGAGGTACCTTGTGTTCTTCCAAGTCTATTGTTTTTATGCATGGAAAGAAAAAAAAGAGAGGAAAATACGAAATGTTAGAGGAAAATAAATGAGAAACTAAACAAATAATCAATGTTGATGATGTTCCTCGTCCCGGTTCAAAGTGATTAGTAATCTAATTTCTAACTTGTCACATAAAATAATGGAGTGGTACAAGATAAATATGTGATTATCTTAAAAAAAAAGTTAATTAGTAGATTTATTTATTTTTTTTAGGCAAAAGGAAAAATAAATGGGTTTAGAATTTAGTAGATAATAGATGCATAATAGATAAATATAATATGGGTTTAGAATTTACCATCACATTGTATTTCTAACATATAATATTCATTCTTACATCACATGCATGATTTTCAAAAGTCATATTAAATACATGAATGTGAGGAGAATATATTCTTTTGCAAGATATAGTGGTGGTGTCATGCATATAGTTTGTGATGTTCATTGTGATTGAAATGCACAACTCTAATACTCATATTTAATTTATGAGAATGAAGGAGAATAAATTGTGTGTGATTTATCTAATATTTAAAATTGATTTTTAATCTAAACTAAATGATATGTTAATTGTATTTTTATATTATCTTTTCTTAATATTCCTAGCAAATAAATTTCTAAGTTAAAAGTAAATTCTCTGTGTTTTTAGTAAATTTTCATTTTTTAATTAAAAGTATTTAAATTTGATCTCTAATTTAAATGGTTAATAGATTTTATTTATCTCACGATTGAAATTAAAATTACCAGAGCTTCTTTTCTTAAAAAATTGGAGGGATAATATTGAATCCTAAGTTTTTATCTATCTGTCGACATTTTTAAATATCAACATCATAATATGTTAAAGAAAAAAACAAATATAAAAATATTCAATAATAATAATGATAATGATATTAATTTTCTTGAAAAAAATTGTAACAAAATAATGAAAGAATATTAATCATATGAAATAATTTGAGGTAAAAGTATGCAAACTAAATTTTAATCTTGTCGTCTTTTGATCTCTTTAACATCTCTTATTAAGGAGTCATTGTTTTAATTTGCCAAAAACATCAAAAATCATTTGACTAAGATCATCATACTGAAGTGGAACCATGGGAACTTAGAGGGTAAATTTCAACACATATGTATCCATTATGGGTATAGTACATGGTATGAGTATGGATACCATATACGATAATTAAAAAATCAATTAGGTACATGCACTTAAAAAAAAAGAGTTTTTATATATAATATAACATAAAAAAAAAAATTGTTCAATTCACGACAAAACATTACCATAGAAATTTAAAAGTAAAAAAAAAGTGTATGATTACAACAACAAAAAAAACTTAAATACACAAAATGTTTAAAAATTCAAAATGTGTTTGGTTACATCAACAATGAAATCCAAGTACACAACTAATGAAGAAAAATAGAGGATCAGACAATTACGTTATGCGTACTAGTATCATCAATATACATCAACATTTTGTACACAAATATCTTTCTTTAATATATGACCTCCACTAATGTAGGCTAGAGATGAACGGATATGCTATTATTGGCAAAGCCCAAGAAAAAAACAACAAAACTAAACGAACATTCATATGCATGCATGCCCCAAAAATATCATAAAAAATAAGTTTTTGAAGCTTTCTCGAAGGGGTCTCCAAAGCAAACAAATTATAGTTATTCATAAAAATGCTAAGTTAACAAGTTATTCAACACTCATATTTCCTTCACGTCAAGTATGGTTGATTTTCACGCACACCTTTTCTTCAACAACTGTCGGATACAGTGAACTAAAATAGGGATATTTCCATTGAACTTAAAATTGTCGGCGGTCATGTAAACTAGATTCTTCGAGCCGTTTTCCACTATAAGGTGAGAAAATTGTTCTCTCCAAGCCATTTCCAAGGCCAAGTACAATTCCCCATATCTCAACATGTAAAGCATCACAAACTCCAAACTTCTTAGCATAACCATTGATCCATTCTCCGTTTGTATCACAAAAAAGGTCACCACACCTGACAATCCTACCCAGATCTTTGCAAGCACCATCACTATTAAGTTTGATCCATTCTTCTCGCGGTCGCTTCCAACCTATGTGGACAATCGCCTTTAACTGAGACCCTTTATGAAGAGGCTCCAAATTGTAGTCTTCAATGTCTCTAACTAATCTTTGAATCATTAAAGGCAGGTTGAGCGTCGTCTTTGAAAATGGTATATTAAGTTTCCTATACTCTTATTTCTTTGATTTATGTACAGTCTCAGTCTGATAATTCATTATATATCAAGTCCATTGATACTGTCTTTATTGCATTGCATTACTGGTGTATGTTGATGATATTGTTTTAGTTGGTAATTCTCCTCTTGAAATTCAGACAATTACCTTTTTCTTGATAAAAAATTTAAGAGCAAGGATCTTGGTAGGCTTAGGTATTTCTTAGTATCGGATATTGCAAGATCACCTCATGATATATTTGTTAATCATAGGATGTACACTCTCGAATTATTACAAGATTGTGGTTTTCTAGCTACAAAACCAGTCAACATATTCTTTAATCATACCAATAAGTTGTCTAGCACTATCGGTGGTGCATTCGATGATCCTTCACAATCCCACTTTTCATGATAATCAAACGTATTGAATTAGACTACCATGTGATTCGAGAAAATGTATTGTAACACTTCCATTTTATTTCGAATTCTCAACACTCACACTTTGTAAAACTTCCTCGTGCATTTCTTATTCAACCACTCTATCCACATGGGTTCCTTTTTATCCATTACAAAGGTATTGCTTTGATTCATTTATTTTGTTGAATACGGGTGATTCATTCATTTTATCCAAAGTAGAAAACAAATTAACTCATCAACTACAAATGTCTACAAGAAAAGAAGGACATAGATGGCCATATTTAATATTAAACTTGTATGTCATGATTTTTTTTATAACAAATAGTTTAGGGAGTTGGGTCTCAGCATCAACAAGGTAAGGGTGGATTCAAACTCTAAAAACCTTGTACAGATGTATTCGTAAATTATATCTACCAATAGGATTTTTTATACTAGCAGCTGTATATGAAGAAAAAGAAAACTTAAATTGTCCATTACAAATTTAAGATATACTTAATTACATTCTTAATGGACATGAAATATGTTTTATTATAAGATCAAATTAATTTAAACTTCATTTCAGGGACAAAGGGCAATTCATAGTCCATCAACATCTACAGATTTTTATTTTTTTTAAAAGTCCAAAATGAAATTATATTAACATGAACAAGAAGTTCTATCCAAAATAAGATGTGTTAGAATAGAGTTCAAAGAAAGTATCGATATAGTTTAAAAAGGAAAGCGAAAATGCAAAACAAGCAATCCAAACTAAATGGCTACTCCCAAACATAAAAGGGGAATGAGCCACCAAGAAAAAAAAATCAAAGACGAAAGTAGGATTTTTTTGCCAACAACTTTACTTTGTAGACACGAAAATGCATAGATTATTCCTTCAGGTCAAAGATGCGAGAATTTCTTTCCTTCCAAATCACTCAAACACAAGATAATCAAATCAGATATAATGGTGTTCTAACACATTTAGGAAAAAGACCTAACTGACTGAACTGAATTAAGTGATCCGAAAAGGTAAACCAAGTTGGCTGAAACAAAGCCTAACCAACGCAACATCGGAGACCATATCCGACCAAAATATTACAGTCCAAAAAAAATGATTAACACTTGCAATAGTTCCACAACCAATCAAACATAATTGAGAATCAATTGAAATAATTCCACGATGAAACAGATTATCCTTTGTAGATAGTCTTTCCTTATTTTCAAGGTAATAGAACATGCTCGTGATTTTTTTGAAGCGAAAAGCTGTCCATGTCATTGAATCACATCCACAAAGGCCCATTATTTGGAGGCATGGCCAACCATGGATAAGTGCTATTGTGACTCGTGAGTGGAACAGAAAAATTTCAGCCAATGGTATTAGTATATGCTCTAGAAGTATATAACGCCAAAGAAATACCACTACCTTTTAAGAAAACAATTCAATTATATAAGTTACTATATGAGGTATTCCAATGCTGTTAATGTATGGTTTTAGCACATAAAAAATAACAAGTAATCACATATGCTAATAAAATAATCTCTCAAAAAAAAAAATGCTAATAAAATAAATAAATAAATACATGAGGATAATGAATTTAGAATGAGAGCACAACAAGATTTCTCCACCCGTGAGGAAGTGGGTCGGCAAAAGGGCAGTGGGACTGGGTTAGGAGCACTCACGAGACCTAACACTGCACACTCAGAACTTCCAGAATGTGAAACCTTTGGGGCCATGGGTCCCATTACAAAATACCTCAAAAAATTATTTCCATTAGTTTAATTCGCACCTTTGTAGAGTAAGAGTCAACTCTTTAACTACATCCAAAAATGAATATTCAAAATTTTTTATTATGTGTGTGTTTGGTTCAACTTTGGATAGAATTGATTCTAAAAGAATTGATTGTGATAGAATTAATTCTGACAAAATTGATTTATGTTTGGATACAATAATGTCGAATTGATTAAATAGAATGAATGTTGTTTGGATAGTTTTGATCAAAATAGCTTTTGAATGTATAATTACTAAAATGGACATAGTTAAATACAAATAAATGGACATAATTGAATGAATATGTAAATCAATACTAAATGCAGATATATTATTTAATTTAAATAAATAATTTTATATATATTAATTTAAAAATAATAAATACGATCATTAAACTAAAAAAAATTGACAAAATATTTGTTCTATGTATTTTATATTTTTTGATAAAAATATATTTAAGTTAAATAATAATAGAGCTAGTTGGCAAAAATGATAAAATATAGCGTAAAAGAAAAAATACAGTAACTTTGGACGAAAAAATCGTAAAGAAAAATCCAAAACTTGGTAACTCATGACCATAAATATTTTATGGGGCTAATTTGGTTCGTTAGATTTTTGATTAAATTTGGTTCATCAAATTAAATACAAACAAAAAAGAATGAGATAAAGGACAATAAAGGAAAATAATGATTGTAATAATTAAAATATAAAATTTAATGGATACTTGATTCTTGTAAACTCAAAAGTTAGGAATTGTAGCTTCAACCAGAATTGCTTTTGGAGATGAGAATTGATTTTGAGAAGTTAAACCAAACATATTGGAATTGCTAGTTTTCACTTTTGAAGCTAGCAGAATTGCTTTTGAAGGATGTAGAAGCTAAACCAAATAGGCTCTATATCTATCTCCATCTTTTAAAAATAATTATATTTTTCTCTGTATAAACTGTTTATAGGACCACAAATTTGATGGTTGTGTAGGATTTGAGACTAGGAATGTTTGTTAATGTTTCCAAGCTCAAAACCTTCCATAAAGAAAATGAGCATCCACTCATAAATTTTGTGGGAACAAATGATGTCAACTACAACTCCAAGTTGAAACAAAATGACTTCCACTAAACTAAACTATCATATTTTTATATATATTTTTTGGTATGTTATGCCATGCCTCTTGTCTTGAAGATGATTAGTATTTCATTCTTAGACATCAAATAGCAATCTCTAAGTTCATATAAAGATAGTATATGTCATCTCTGCATCTCATATAAAAATGTAGTTTAAGGTAATGCACATTTCTTAAACAAATTATTGAGTGCACTAATTTCTATGACAAAATCAAATTTATTAACTAAAATACTCTTACTGATAAAGTAGTTATGGACTAGTTAGGTGAAAAAATGTAAATAATATTTTTATTAATATTTTAAAATAAAAAATAATATGAGACAAACAAATATTGTAAATGTTACTGTTAACATTAGATCATAAATTAATTAATATGTAAGTATATGTGCCTTAAGAATGACAAAAAGCTCGTGAAGTTTATCCTTTTCAACTTTTAGGAACCAATGGATCTATTAGCCTTAACTGAACTTCAGCTATAAATACTTATCATACATAGCTTCACTCTCCAAATATACCAAAATCAAATTCCAAACTTATTTTTCTTAGGATGAAGCTCTTGTGGAAAACTCACATAAGGGTACAAGTGAGACACTTTATCCTCATCCTCTATTATTCTCATATTTTATTCTTATATATAGTTCATATGCTTAGACAAATTCTGCTACATTTATTTAACTATTTATTTTCATGGCTGTGTATATTTTACAGGTGATTCAAATACTTTTTGCTCTCTTTGTGGTGACACTGGTGTATTATCCAGAAAGAGCTGAGAGTAGAAAAGCAAAAATTGTGACAACTTCATTTGAGTACAATGGTATAAATTGTAGAGCACATAGTGCTTCATTGACAGATTTTGGTGGTGTTGGAGATGGAAATACATCTAACACAAAGGCTTTTCAGTCTGCAATTAGTCACCTAAGTCAGTATAGTTCTGAAGGTGGTTCTCAGCTCTATGTTCCAGCAGGAAAATGGCTCACTGGTAGTTTTAGTCTTACTAGTCACTTTACTCTCTATTTGGATAAAGATGCTGTTCTCCTTGCTTCTCAGGTATCCCATTCATTTTTACTCTTTTTGGTTAGCAAGTGTTCATAATGTGGCTTCTGAGAGAAAATAGTTTAATTATGTAAAAGCCTCTTAAAAGTAGCAGAACAATTTTTTTCACCAAAATCATGTTGTTTTTTTTATTGTCAAAACTGCCTTTGTTCTTGGGAAAATAGATCATCGTAATCTAGAGTTCAGCTGAAAGGTAAATAAAGTTCAACTAGTGATTGTTCTAATCATGATTCTAACTAGGATTTTTCTGAACTTTTATCTTTAACTGAAACTCATTAACCACTTAAGTTAAACCACTTGATTCACTAAAATGAAGTTAGTATGAGGCGATAATCAATTATGATACACACTACCGTAAAACCAAACACATGTTAACAATTTTGTTGGAAGAAAAATAAAAAAGGTCTTTAAATTTTTATATTTTGCAACAAATACTTAATATCCATTTCTGAAAATCTAGAAAATAGATGTTTATAGAGGGAATCACGTGAGGGAAGCTACAGATTCAATAAATAAATAAATGTAAACAATGTGTCACAAGTTTCATCACTTTCTATAAGAACAATATTCTTCATTATTAATTGTTGAAAGCAATATTTTAAGCTCCTAAACCTTTGATTCTCCAAAACAACTTTATCGTGACACACTTTTGTTTTATTCCTACATTCACACACCAACTCTATCATGCCATAGCGTATGGTCCATTAAATTTTTGTCTTTTGCTATCTAGACTAGAAGAACTATTCTGAGTGTGACACATTTTTGACACTTTGTTGTGTGCTGCTGCTAACTTTATCTACTTTGTTTTTTACTATATTGTTGTATTAATAAAATAATGTAGGATATCACTGAGTGGCCTGCGCTTGAACCATTACCATCATACGGTAGAGGAAGAGATGCACCAGCAGGAAGATTCAGAAGCTTCATATTTGGAACAAACCTCACGGATGTTATTGTTACAGGTATGGGGAAAACATATAAAAAAATTATTCAAAGTAATAGTTGAGTGATTTCTGTGAAAATCACAGATACAAATACCATGTATTAAAAAGAATTAATATGTCCAGTATTTTCGTGTAAAAAAAAATTGAGCAATAAATTTAAAGCTATCAAGCGAATTTTTGTTCACGAGTTGCTTATGAAAACGCACAGCTGGTAGTGTTAGATTTGATAACCACTTTACCTTTGACTTTGGCGGAAATCATGGTTGATATGTGTGATAATAAGCCAATCATAAAGTGTCAACTCGTGTGAAACTATCGTGAAATGGTTTTTTCGCTTGATCTAGCATTTTCCTTAAATGATTGTTGTGTGACTTCGAATGATTGGTTGTTGTGTACTAGACCAAACTAAACTCTAGTGTAGTAAAGTTGTCTCCTTATTTTAATCAAAAAGCTCCAATGCACCAAAGGTTAAGTTGAATTGGACCTTAAATGCTTGAAAATCATTTGAAACTTCAACGATGATTGAGTTGGCCCCTAAAAGTTTAGGGTCCTCCTTGTAAGTTATAGTAACATCTAAGATAGTAACTTAATTTGTGCATATATGTCAAAACCAAGAGAAAAATATGTGTCTGAAGACTCTCGGCTCAGTCATTTTCTCTTGTTTTTGTCAAATCAACATCGATTAGGCCACCGTCTCAACCAGGAAATTAAAAGAATTGTGAAGTTCTACTTCTAGAAAACGTTGTAGTTATTGTTAATATTTTAGACAATGTTTAGGTAGTATTTTAATAACCATGACCCTTTTGTTAACAGGGGAAAATGGTACCATAGATGGTCAGGGTGCATTTTGGTGGCAACAATTTCACAGAAAAAAATTGAAGTACACTCGTCCATATCTGATTGAACTTATGTTCTCAGACAGCATCCAAATCTCAAATTTAACCCTCCTTAATTCCCCATCATGGAATGTTCATCCTGTTTACAGCAGGTAACACTACTAATGCTTATCTTTTTTACTCTTCAGAGAATATGTCCTTAAATTCACATTTCATCTGTTAGTTCCTCTTTTACTTTCAAAAATTATGTAATAACAAAATCTTCAACACTATACAGCAACATTATTATACAAGGTATCACAATCATTGCTCCTATCTCATCTCCTAACACTGATGGTATCAACCCAGGTCAGTATTTGAAGATTTCAAATTATGCTACTCCCAATAAAAATGTATGATTAACGCTTAATGCATAAACGTTTAATGAAGTTGTTTATCCAAACATAATCTAACAGAAAAGTTAGCAATAGCATTATCAAACATTTGATACAATGCAACCGAAAAACAATGGGTTGGATTGATAAATATTTTGTAATTTTCCTTTATGTTGATGTTAGATTCTTGCACAAATACAAAAATTGAAGACTGCTACATAGTTTCTGGGGATGACTGTGTTGCTGTGAAGAGTGGATGGGATGAGTATGGCATAAAATTTGGCTGGCCTACAAAACAACTAGTAATCAGAAGACTAACATGCATTTCACCATTCAGTGCAACCATTGCCTTAGGGAGTGAGATGTCGGGAGGGATACAAGACGTCAGAGCCGAAGACATCACAGCCATTCGAACAGAATCAGGTGTCAGAATCAAAACAGCTGTTGGTAGAGGAGGGTATGTGAAGGACATATATGTGAAAAGATTTACCATGCATACTATGAAATGGGCATTTAAGATGACAGGTGATTACAATTCACATGCTGATACTCACTTTGACCCAAATGCTTTGCCTGAAATTGCAAATATCAACTATAGAGATGTTGTGGCTGAGAATGTTACCATAGCAGCTAGGTTTGAAGGAATCTCTAATGACCCTTTTAAGGGAATTTGTATTGCAAATGTGACACTAGGGATGGCAGTTAAGGCCAAGAAAAGGTCATGGACATGCACTGATATTGAAGGGATGACTAGCGGTGTGACGCCTCCGCCTTGTGATCTGTTGCCTGATCAAGGGCCTGAGAAAATCGGGGCGTGTGATTTCCCAGCAGAGAGTTTACCTATTGATAATTTGGAGCTTAGGAAGTGTAGTTACAGCATGAAATATGTAATTTAGTTACAGTTGAGGAATGATCTGTATCAAACAGTTTTTTTTTCTTCTTTTTTCCCTACTAGTTTATGGAACTTGATGAATGATGTAAGATTCAAAGCTATTTTGATAAACGTTTTACAAGTATTTGTATTAGTAAATAGTAATCTTATGCAGATTCATTCTAATAAGCCCAATAAACACAAGTGGTGACATAAGAATTAAATAAAAGGAAACCTCACAGCAGTCTTATTCAATCTCAATATAATTTGTCAAAAAGTTCTCAATAAGGTATCAAGTATTTCACTATATACATAGAACGGTAAATGCAAAATCTCAATAAATAGGTGGATCAGGATTGAACTTCACAGATTCTCTCCAGATGAGCTCCTTGATATCTGCTTCAGTGAAAGATGGTTTCTCAAAATCGAAATTGAAAGGTCTGGAGCAAACAGGTTCCTCGTTAATATCATGGAGAGGTGCCAAGTATTGGTGACGCAAAGCCTCATCAACTATATAGCGATGGTAAAAAATAACAGAAATTTAGAAGGGAATATTATAAAAGAAAAATAAAATAAAAGATCAAACATGTGAGTTTACCTGTAATGCGCCTGTTTGGATCAAAAACAAGCATCCTCTCTAACAAATCAACAGCACCAGGAGACATGTTGGGAAACCTAGCAGCAAATTGCAGTCTTGGATATTGAGGAAGCTGTCTTACATATCTACGAGCATTATCACTTCGTATAAATCCAAGACTGGCGTCATCAGGCGAACCTATAAGCTTTTTGAATCAAAGAAAATTTGTCAAACTAAAATCAAATTTCAAGAAGGGTCAAGTCTGAAAAGGATCAAAGAATATGACATAATTTGCAATATTTAAAGCAAAATGCATGACCTATATCTATTATTACCTCTGTGATCAATTTGAGCTGATGAACATAATCTTTCCCAGGAAATAGGGGTTGTCTTGTCATGATTTCACCAAGGATGCAACCAACAGACCATATGTCAATGGCTGCAGTATATTCTGAACAATTTAGAAGCAATTCTGGAGCTCGGTACCATCGAGTAACCACATACTCAGTCATGAAATCGGTTTCAGACGTAGTTCTAGCTAGACCAAAGTCTCCAATCTTAAGATCACAATTGGAATTCAGTAGCAAGTTGCTTGGCTTTAGATCACGGTGCAAAACATTTGCTGAATGTACATATTTCAGTCCTCGTAACAACTGATACAAAAAATACTGGAAAAACTTATCATATCAGTCGCTGTATGACAGTATATTCACAAATTAAATATATATTGCTATACAAATCTTTGTTTGTTGAGTGCTATTGTGATTCAAAAGAAAAGTAAAAGTTATTGAGTAAGAAAACAATTCAACACAAAAAGCTTTTCAGTCAAAAGCTACCATTTCCATTTGGATTAAGCTAATCAAACACAGGAGAATAGATTATTAGTGCCATAATCTAAAGATATTTCATTAGGGAAGACATTAAAAGGCATATGCTATGAAAAAATAGGTGCAGTGCTAACCCGACAATGATCATCAGTCAATGGTTGATTGGAACGAATTATTTGATGCAGATCAGTATCCATTAACTCATAAACAATGTACACATCATTGAAATTCTCCTTCTGTGGTGGTCGTATAATGTCCTTGAGGGCTATTACCTGCATTGGAGAGGTAACTGGTAAGTGAAAAGCCTTGTTTGAAATTAAATTCTAATAAAGATTGTAGAATTGAAATCCAATGAATCAAGGATAAATCATATCGAGAAACTGACAATTATTTGTTTTGTTTGAGAAAAAACACCGTCTGTCGATCCATTGAAGTTTAAAGAAATTATTCAAGCAAAATTTAAGTAAGAATGTCTTCAAAGTAAAAGGTTTATCGAATTACATTTTCATGATCCATGTGTCGTTGAAGTTTAATTTCTCGTAAGGTCCTTTTGGCATCTATTCTGTTGTCAAATGCATTGCCAACTTTCTTAATGGCAACTTCTTCCCGTGTCTCCGCATTTACAGCAGCACTGAAAAGAAAGAAAAAAATGTTGCCTTTCACATTGTTGATAACAGAATCTAAATCCACATGAACGAGAAAAAACAAGTTATTGATGAGCACACCAAAATTTAAGAAGCCATCCACCAGATTATACATGTTATCATCGGTTTAACAAATCTGAAAATCCTTAGTATTGTGTTCTTTACAGTGTAAAATTGTCAATCGCCTGAAATAATGATCCTGTCTTATTCTAAAGTCAGCTCAAAACGTAGCATCAATCTATGTTTTCTCTAAAACAATCACGTACAATCAACAAGTTCAGATTTGGAATTTTTTATATAAACTAAATAAATACCACAAGACTTTTTTTGAAGAAGATAAATACCACAAGACTTAATCTACTAGATTATCTTTCAATTAATCTATTCCAATAAAACTCAACCGATGATAAAAAAGAATAAATGTTTAAACTCAAAAATCACAACTAACCCAACATAATAGCTCACATTTCTTAGAAATCCCATCAAAAACATACTTCAACAAATGTACAACCAACTATGATTTCTAAACTCCCCCTAATACTCAAATCCAAAATCAATAAAAGGCTTTTGACTACAATCAAAAACCAGTTCCTTGCTCTCAAAACCTAGCATTCCAACCCCCCAAGAAGATTCAAGCATCGAAGGCGTGTTTTGTCTACCACCATGAGTACTTTTGAGACTGTTTGACATAAATTTGAAAATCAGCTTATAACATATGCATAAATTGTTTTCAGCTTACTTCCATAACCTCCCTAGAACAGCTTATGAATATAGTTTATAGTGTATATGAAAATATATTGAATTTATTTGGTCTTTTGTTATAGAAATACTAGCTTATACAAAAACAATTGAAAAATAATGAGTGTCAATAATATAGGCATTCAATTAAGCCTAAGCACTTAAAAAACGATCCACTGATCCAATTATAAAATTTGTTTTTTTGTATCTAAAAGCTAAACATTAAAAAATTGACTTATTCTTTTTCGTTCTACTCGTATTCTTCCTATATTCTAGGAAAATCATTTGAGTAAATAGCAGAATAATGGACAGGGAACTATGCCAGTGACTTGTGAGTGTCTATAATATAAGCAATAAGGGCGTGTTTGGATTGGCTACTGGCTAGTCTTCTAGCCAAAGCACTTGTGAGACTAATTGGAAGAGATTATGAAAACGGCTTATGACATGTCTATAGGCTGTTTTCAACTTATTTCTATAAACTCTCCAGGATAGCTTATAAAAACAACTAATAGCTTAAAAAAATATTGTCATCTGTTGCAGAAATAGCTTATATATACGCACTTAATTAAGCTTTATATCCAACCATGGCCTAAATAACTTAAAAAGGGAAACCCTTTGACATTTCAAAAAACAACACAAAAAACAAAATCAATCAAGCAAGAAAAAATAAATGAGCCTCATAAATAAATTTGTAGTATTTCCTTACCAGACAATACCATAAGCTCCTCTTCCAATAGGACGAATAGGAGGGATATACTTGTTAGACACTTCAAAGAGGTTACCATAGATATTATACTGAATATAGCGTCCACCATGAGTAAGAACTCCCTTAATATTGTTGTGATCAGATGAAGCAAGAGACATGTCTTTCTTGTGTAGAAGTTAAGTATCCAAATTAAACCAGAAAATAGGAAGAGACCCAACAAAGAAAGGAATGATTTTTATAGAAAGCAGGTAAATTTGTGAAGTGGGGTGCACTGAATTTAGAAGGTACTAGTACGTGTACGTGTTTTAAGGTGTAGTAGAAGTCATTGACATTTCGCTTGGGTTATGGTACTTGGTTTTGTACACGGTGAAGGAGAGAGAACATGTGTATTATGACTTTTGACCAGAGAGAGAGAGAGGGTTAAGGTGTGTTTGTTTGCGTAAGCATGATAATGATAATGTTTAGCAAGCATTTGATCTTTTCAACTCAACTCTTTACCCAAATTTCTTAAACGAGGTCTATTAATCATCTATCAATAATTTTATATTTTTAAAGGAGAGAGACAGCCGAGAGAGGGGCTTATTTTGAGACACTCTTCTCATTAAGTATTCATCTTTTTTTTCTCTCTCCAAAATGGAAGTATATATTAAGTACTAATGCTTATGGAGTTAAGACACTAAGAAATGTCTCAATTTGGACAATTCATGCACTTTTGGAAGACTATTGTTATTAGACACTCTTGTAAGCAAATTTTTTTAAGGTATTGTTGTAATATTAAAAATGCAACATAAAATCATTTATCCCCTTTATTTAAGGCTCTAGTGTTTTTGCACGGAGTTCTCTGTTACATAGTTTATAGTAATACTAGCAAACTCATTTTAATATACTATTTTAAACATTCATTCTTTTATTGGTTGAAATATATGTGGATCACATTACTTTTAGAATGAGTCTCACATAAAATGGTGAAAGTCGTATGTATTTCATGAGGCATATTCTTCTATTTATTTAGAGTTAAATTATATGTACTATTGAACAAAAAAAGAAATTATATGTACAAGTAATTCTTTATGATTTATTACTATGAGATAATTTTATGGCTGATTTTTCCAACAACGTCTTCGATTTGAACCTCGAACCTTGCATATATTATACATTGTACCTACTAACTGAGTTAAGCTCACGAGAACATTAACTCGATCATTTAGCATAACACAAATGTAATCGGTCCATCCTGATTATACTCACTCGGTTATTAATAAGAACTCAATCATACTGACAGATATATTTGGGATCGAACACGGTCCAAGCATTGACTGGATTTGGTGTCAATATAATTTCATCATAATTTCAAACTACATTTATATTAGTATATAAAATATCAAAAACATTTTTCTACATGTAAGCTTCGTAGATATTACATTGCCCTACACGATCAAAGTAAACTGAAGCCAAATTCCATGTTTGTTTACGTAGTCAAGTCTTCGTTTGCTTCATTATCGTGTCAGTTTCTTTCGTTTTTCCCTTTGTGGTCACAAAATTGACCATAATTAATTTGAAAAGTGAAAACGAGTGGAAGTGGAAATATAGGGTATAAGTCGTCCCTCAGGTCATTTTATCATCCAAAAAAGTTTAGCACGGTGCAACTTTTGTTTATCTTACATTTACGTATAATTTTCAATAAATATGAATAATATAATGATACTACATGTAATATTTATAAAAAAAAATCAATAATAGGTCGCTAAATAATAGTAAACTCTCATATAGGGTCGTAACTTTTTTTTTTATGGATTCTTATATGTCATTATTAAAATGTTTGCATATCTTTTCTTTAGGGGAAAATATTAGGATTTTTTTTTTACAAAAATAAAAATAAAAGATGTTCATTCATTTAAATTGATAGAGTACATTGATATAATACAAATTCAAATTCACTAAAAACAAAAAGGATGAATTTATGAACAAACTCACAGTATCCATGTTAATAGCATAAAACGGCAAAATATATATGCCTACAAATATGACTAATATGACTATATTCAAGTCTCCGAAATACTCATGTCTCCGGATCTGCAACGCTGACGACGCCAAATTCATTGTCATTGATCAGATGTGCACTTTCTCAAAGCTAATCTTTCAACCTGAATCAAATAAACACCGCACTATGACGGAAAATCAAAAACACACCGCACAAAGACGGGAAATCAAAATAAACAGAGTCGTGCAGAGACGACGAAATCACAAAAATAAACGAAAGAAAACAGAAAATATGTAAAATCACTTATTCAATTAGGATAAAAGGGAAAACAACTTGGGTGAGTGATTTTTGGGTCAAAATTGACCCTAAATCACCCCTCTGACAAAAAGAAGAAGAAAGGGGTGACGACTATAGTTTGAGAAGGAGAGAAGAGAGAGGAAAAAAGTTCCTCTTGCCTTTTGTTATTAGGATATTTATCTTCTTGAACTTTCGATCTTGATATAAGAGTAAAAAAGGTGTGGAAACTAAAACCTTTCCCCATATATCTAATCTACTTAATTGGATAGTGTTTCGGTCTAGGTCAAGGTCTAACCATTGATTGGATCTGGGCATACCTCTTAGCAGGTACACAAAGACCATGATATGGACACTCTTTGGTATGCACTGGAATAATGACCAGTGTAGTGGTATGGACCGTCCAGTCTGAATATAATGATTAATCTTAATAATCTACTCATAGTTGTTCCTTGAGCACAACTATCCAGGTAAAGGTTTATGGACCAAAACTCTAAACTTTCTCTATAAATACTAACTTATATTTAAGCATTGAAGTGTCCTTACAGGTACACATATATTTTACTCTAAAATACCTCACATATCAATGACGCTTATTGATTTGAGCGTTGAAGTGTCCTTGCATGTACCACTCCCCTCCATTGAAGAAGAAAGTTATTGACGAAGATCTGACACTTGAAGGTCATTCAACACCACTATCCAGAGATCTTAAGGTCAACAAGATCAGATAATTTGGTCTATTAAGATATATCAAACATATTTATAAGCTTAAAGCGAAATTTATGTGACGATAGCTTGTGTTCAACAAGAAGGGTTAGATTCTCGCAACGTAACACTAAAATTTAAAATTCAACTAAGAGGGATATCCACATTTAATATTTGATACACCTTAAATAGGATTACCTCGGATGGAGGAAACCTATAAGAAAAAGTGAAATTAAAACCAGAGACTTTTAAAAACACCAAAATTAAAGATCTTTTAAAACTAGTATGTTTTACAATATTAATTTTGGTTTAAACTTTGACTGCTTAAAACTAGTTCTATTTTAAAATATAACTAGTTATATTTTGGTTTAAAGATTTTAATGCCATAAAAGTTGGTGTTTAAAATGAATGCTTTGGTACCCACAAAAAAAATTGCTCTCTTCTTTTGTCAAAAAAAAAAAAGAAGGTTGCTCTTATCTATACTAGCGAAATGCCCGTCTTTCCGCTTTTATTATGGCACTGATGTCTGAAAATTATGAACGGTGTATTTTTATGAATTTTGATTTTGATTAAAACTAAAAAAATATAAATGTTTGTTGCTTTCAAGTTATAAAAAATCAAAATAACCATGATTATCTATTTCAACAATACCGACAATAATACAATATAACAAAAAATATATATATAATCTAAATTCTTTTTTTAATGACACCAACAATTTTATTATAGAAAAAGTTGTTTAAGGGTATAATTGGAATGATGAAAAAGTAAGTATGAATATACTCATCTGGTTTGTTACACTTTTTAAATGATAAACAAAAAAAAAATATTCATATTGTGTTTGTTACATTTACTTTAAGGAAAAAACTTAGGTACAATTCCATAGGTGCTTTTCGTATGGTTCTTAACTAAAAATACAACTTTTTTGGAGATAACAAACTTTGAGAGAATTATGGATTTAAGGAAATCATGGTGAATTTAGTTAAGAACCATACGAAAAGCACCAAAGGAATTGTACCTAAGTTTTGTCCTTATTTTAATATTTAA
>Ga0228710_1003395_pt1 | contig 25377 bp, 16 predicted proteins | sample MedpolnodulmetaG_FD_177995 | JGI IMG/M metagenome (GOLD analysis project Ga0228710, IMG submission 177995) | Root nodule microbial communities from Medicago polymorpha collected in Santa Monica, California, United States - pink nodules | ecosystem: Host-associated > Plants > Roots > Nodule...
TCATATATATATATATATATATATATATATATATATATATATATGATGTGGTGATTTCCTTTAATAATGATAATTGCTTGTTTATACCTTGGAATGATGAATTGTACTTGTTGAGTTAAGTATGCTAGATGAAGAATAAGGTGGGTAATCCTTTATTTGATTGTTGTTGATGAATGATGAGTTTATGTCGATGCCTTGATTAGAGATTAAATATGTTGCTATGCTATGTTAATAATGTGATAGCTTGAGATGTATGGAATGAGGGATAATAATCATGTGATGTTAGTATTCTAGGAGGGGTGGGTATGTATATGTGTTATGCATGAAATCCTTGAATACTTATGTTTGTTCATGTTGATTATGATGGATGTGAAGCTAACCCCCATTTGTCGGGATTTAGAGAGTTTATATGTTGATGTATATTGATCTTATGACATGTATATTTTGGAGATGTATGACTTATATCCGCTGCGATTGTTAATGAATCTTATATATGCATGTTGTTTGGATTTTTAGTTGAAGACGTAGCGTCTATTTCTTGAATAAATGTTTTATTCGTGTGTATTATCGCTTTAATAGAAATAGGGTTCTAGTAATGGAATCATGTTCGGAGGTTCAAATCCTCCAAGATCGAACGATTCTAGTAATGGAACCAGTCAATCAAGAAGAAAACAGAATTGATGTTGTTCCCGATGCAGCAATTGCCACCCGCCCTTCCCTAGTGATGGAAATGACACTCCTTCCTCCACCTCCTTCGCGCACGGAGGACGTTCCACATGCTCCACCACAAGAGACGAAAGAACTCTTGACGAACTTGGTGAATATGCTCCGACAGCAGAATAACATACTGGAACGCGTAGAAAGAAATGATGAAAAGATTCTGACGGAAATCGCAATGCAGATCGAGGTTTCTCAATGAAAAAACTCCACAGAACACCAATAGCAGTAGATGACGCCGCTTCCATTCCCGCAAACCGTCGCAAAGGTGGTGGAAAACCTCCTGACGATTAGGATAATGGAAGTAGTGGTCACTCCCCTCACCGTTCTCATCGTGGTAAACCATCAGGCCGCCACAGAGGGAAAGATTCTCCCCCACACTGAAGCCACAAAAGGAAGGAGGATTACTATCCAAAGCTCCAAAACAAGAGCCATCGCAAGGGTTCCTTCACCACAAAAATAGCGGAGTATCATATCCCTCACGTTTTTGCAAAATTGCCTAAGTTAGAGACTTACAATGGCATTGCGGATCCTGATGAACATGTAGAGCATATAGATACCGTCCTCGATTACCATCAGGCTAGATGAGCGTTGAAATTGTTCATCTTGACGTTGAAGGGTGCCGCCACGACCTGCTTCAAGGGGCTAGAGGATAATTTTGTCAACTCATGGAGAGAACTATGCGACGAATTCGCCTCTCACTTCACTGCGAGACGGGAGAAATCAAAAACCATGGCCGCACTGAACGCCATTGTTCAGGAGAAGAAATAAACCCTCGAGGGTACGTCGAGCGGTTCACACGTGTTGGTGTAGAAGTTAATGGCGTCCAAGACAGCTTGAAATGTTTTGTTTTCGTAAACAACTTCTGTGATGATTGTAAGTTTAAGGAAGGGTTGGGATTTAAGGCTGCAAAGGACATGAGCGACTTGTTAACTCGCGTTCAACCATACATCAACTACTAAGAGAAGAGGTTGGCGGAAGAGGCACATAAAAATAAGCAGTCGGGAAACAACAACGATGACAAACGACATAACGCGTGATTACTTTGTTCCCATTCATGAATTTATATCTTTGGAAGACAACACATTGTTAACAACACCTTTTGTTATATTTGAATTCAAGGAGGCCATTTTTTCTATAAATCCGGATAAATGTCCAGGACCAGATGGACTCAATCCCGATTTTTTTTAGAAATTTTGGGGAAGTTGTGGAGAAGAAATTTTTACTCAATGTTGTGTGTGCCTTTCGACAGGTACCTTTCCCTCTAACCTGAATATGACTAATATTGCTCTTATTCCGAAAGGAGACTACCAAGTCTCAATGAATGATTGGAGACCTATTGCCTTGTGTAATGTGGTTAATAAGATTGTTGCCAAAGTTTTAGAAAACCGGTTGAAATTAGTATTGGATAAATGCATCTTAGATAGTTAATCAACTTTTCTGCCTGGGAGGTCTATCTTAGATAATGTCATGGTTTCTATTGAAATAATTCACTACATGAAATTAAAGGTTAAAGGTAAAAAAAAAAGGATGTTGCTTTAAAACATGATATTAGAAAAACTTATGATAGGATTGATTGGAGTTACCTTCGAGGGGTTATGACAAAGATGGAGCTTTCTGATCAATGGGTTGAATGGATTATGATGATTGTTGAGACGATGGATTACTTTGTGCTTGTTAATGATAATGGCATAAATCAAATCATCCCAGGAAGAGGTTTGAGACAAGGAGATCCATTATCCCCATATTTGTTTATTATTTCTATTGAAGGTCTTTATGCGCTTCTTCGAAAAGCTCAAGCGAGGGGTGAAATCAATGGTGTGAAAATTTGTAATAATTCTCCAATTATATCTCACCTCTTATTTGCTGATGATTGTTTCCTCTTTTTGAGAGCCAATGTGGACCAAGCAAGTAAATGTGACCCATTTTATTTACCTATGAGAGAGCTTCTGGTCAGGTAGTGCGCCTCCAAAAATCAGAGATTTTTTGTAGTAGAAATGTTCTAACTACATATCATAATAATATTGCAAGCATTTTGGACCTGCATGCAGTTCTAGGTACTGGCAAATATTTGGGGCTCCCTTCTATGATAGGCAGGAGCAAAAAATCAACTTTCAACTTTATTAAAGATAGAATTTGGAAGAAGATAAGTTCATGGAGTAGTAAAAGTCTTTCAAAAGCTAGTCGCGAAGTTCTCATTAAATTTGTGCTTCAATCTTTCCCTACCTATTTTATGAGTTTGTTCACTCTCCCTGCCTCTCTTTGTGATGAAATTGAAAGAATTATGAATTCCTTTTGGTGGGGTTATTCAGGAGGTCAAAGTAAAGGTATTAACTGGCTTTCTTGGGATGAACTGTCTATGCACAAGAATGATGGAGCTATGAGTTTCAAAAATCTACCTACCTTTAATCTAGATATGTTAGGAAAACAGGGCTGAAGACTTATGACAAATCTTGATTCGTTGGTAGCTAGACTTTACAAGGTAAGATATTATCCTAGGTGCAATTTCTTTGAGTCGACTTTAGGACATAAGCCTAGCTTTGTATGGAGAAGCATATGTAATTATAAATTTATTCTCAAAGCTGGAAGCAGATGGAGGATAGGTGATGGTGATGATATCTCGGTTTGGTATAACAAGTGGATTGCAACTGATGTTACACTTATCCTACATGTTGATGGAGATTTTCCTCTAGCTGATCTGAGAGTCTAAGATTGCATGCTACATAAAAACAAGGATTAGAATCTACCTTTCATGCAATAAATTTTTGATCACCAGCTAGTTGATCATATAGTGAACACACCGCTCTACCCGTTAGTAATAGAATATCGACTCATTTGGAAAAAATAAAATCATGGCGACTACTCTGTTCGCAGTGCATACCGTTTTTGTGTGCAAGAATTAGTTGATATATTCCATTTCAAGGTACAAGGCTCTTGGAATCTAATTTGGACGCTCAAGATTCCTCCAAAGGTAAAAATTTATATGCGGCAAATTTGTAGGAATTGCTTACCAACTCATGTACGTCTAAAAGATAAAGGAGTTACATGCCCCATGAATTGTACATTGTGTACGGTGGGCAATGAAGATACACTTCATTTATTTTTTTCAATGTCCAAGTAGCTTAAATGTTTTGAGTATGCTTCGTTTCTTTTCTTTCATTTCTATTTTGCTAAAATAAAATATGGATAACAAGATTATTATCTTCAAAGCTTTACATGATTTATTTGAGGACAATACAACTTTATTTTGTTGTGTGTTGTGGAGTATCTGAAAACAGAGAAACAACAGAGTGTGGAATGAGGTAATTGATGCTCAAGTTTATGTTGTTGAGAGAGAAAAAGTTATGCTTTATGATTGGCAAGATGCATGTTGGATTTGTAATACATCTTGTGCACAACCGCAACAAGAAGGAAATGTGAAATGGATCAAACCAGCTGAAGGAAGATTTAAGTACAGTATTGATGCTTCTTTCTCTAAGCTTCCTATTAAAGTGGGAATAAGAGTTTGTATAAGGGATGATACAAGCACTTTTGTTTTGGCAAAAACTGAATGGTTTACTACAGTCTGTGAGCTACATGTTAGTGAAGCTCTTGGATTGTTATCAGCTTTAGAATGGGTTCATCACTTACACTTAGGACCTATCGATTTTGAGCTTGATGCCAAAAAAGTGGTGGATAGTTTTTCATCTGCACATCAGGATCTTACAGAATTTGGGATGATTATCCATAATGGTAAAACTATCTTTGAACAAAACTATGTCAACTCTAGTGTTGAGTTGTGAGGAGACAAACAAATGAGGTAGCCCATAGATTAGCTAAGGCAACCACGTCCTCAACTAGTTTCCAAATTTTGGTCGAAACACTAGAATGTTTTGAACACATTTTAAGTAATGAAATGATATAAACTTCTTTTCTTAAAAAAACCCATTGGAGGAAAGTTGAATGTATAATAGAATGTAATTTGTAAATTATCGTAATTAGAAAAACCTTACTTTAATACATATATACTATATATAGTAGATTATTGTCTTAGAGTACCATAGACATAGATCTTTTTGCTAGTGCAAAATCTTATTCATCCATATAAAGCGTTTGTTGAAGCTAGTAGTCATAAAACCAGAGGCATCATACCAGGACTGCACTAGGAACACACTGAAAATAATTAAAATTGAGGACATTGACACTGAAAACCAACACACCGTTTACTACAACCAGGACTGCACACCTCTTCCATACAATCGTCATCACGAAGACATTTACCCAATCCCCCTTCAAAAAACAACATTAAATAAATGCTATTATGAAAAAGAATAAATTAGATTTGTTAAACAAAAAAGAATAATAAATATTGTTAAAACAAGAAAAAATATTGTGCATAAGTGGTATTGACTTGGGACCTGAGACTGCACTCCCTATTAAGGGCTCACGTGTGATTCTCCCTGGTGTCAATTTAGGTGAGTTAATTTAACTTCTTCAAACAAAAAATTGTGTATAAACAACAACTCAAAAAAGAACAATTTAAGGGTAAAAAATTTGTTTACCGTCAACTTTGGTGGGAACTACAAATAGTAAAATAAATAGAAACATTGTATGAATAAACTTAAACTTAATGATAGCCATATATTTCCCCTCTTTTTATGTAACACACAGGACAGGTTATTTTTCTTGTGTTACATAATAGAACACGATTTGGTCATTTTATAGTGGGTAAAAATCCTAATAAAAATCCGAATATTATTGTCTCTTCAATTAATCAATTTGTTGTTTGTCTCTTTAGCACTTTAGTAAGTCACATAAACCACTGTCTGATTATTATTTTTAACAAATTTTAATTGTTTTTTAACCTTTCATAATAGGAAAGGGGGAAAATGTTGGAGGGGAATAATGGATGGTGCAAATGCATTGCAATGAATATCGACGAAAAGCATTGTAATACATTGGAACTAGGTATATGACCCGTGCATTGCACGGGTTTGAACAAATTAATATTTTTTTATTAAAAATTACAATTTTGGTAGACGTGTTGAATTATTTTTTGGTTTTAAAAAGAAAATAAAATTCTTGGTCGAGCTAATATATAATATAAAGAGATAAATAAAAAAATGTTCTCTTGACATTTAATTTTGCAAAGAATTAAATAGAAAAAATCTAAGAGAACCACTCAATAGTTGCTTTGAGAAATTGATGATGACCAAAAAACAAAATTTATTAATAATACAAACATTTACAAATTGGAAAAAAAATAGTGGTTTAAAGGTTGTGTGACAAAGTTATTTCAAAATAAAATAATAGTACTTGTTGGGTATACATTCTATGTTTTGTTTAGTGTGTTTGGCAATTGTCAATTTTGTTTGAGTTTACTTTCTCCTTGCTAAAATAAAATAATAAAAAGGTATGTAATTTTGAGGGTTTTTCGCCTATCTCTTTCTTTCCTTCCATTCCTCATTCTAATTACATCACACAAATTTTAAATCATACTAATTTGAATTTTTATACTTATTACTCACCTATACACACTTTAATTTGGGTTGATGTTTAAAGAAGTTTACTGCTTAAAAAAAACTAATTTGTATTTTTATTTGGAAAATACTTGCAAAATATAACAAATTTATTTCTATTTACTTATTAATATGATTAAGTTAATATTCAATAAATAAAACACGACTTATACGCTATTTAAATCATTATTCATTTACATTATCCAAAAATGATCATGGAATAGCAACATGGACTAAATGTTCTGCCTAAGATAAGGAACTGACTCAAAATAGTCTTGACAAATAATGATAAGGTGGGATTTGACATTTTTAAATCACGAAACGCTCGATTTCCATTTTGGTTGTTGGTGCAACCAGCCCGCTAGCTAGTAAGGATATGATGACATAAAAAAATAGAAAAAGAGCTCCACTATAAAGGTCTTCATTAAAATGATATAACCAATAAATATAACATAATTTTTTTATCACCATTAAAATGTTGTTTTTAAAAAGCCTATAAAATTCAACGATTGAGTAGAACTAAAACTTATCTTATGATGTGTTTCTTCATCAACAATATATTATGACCCATCTTCAGTCATTGTTATTGTCTTCTTTTGCTTTTGACTACCTCTATATGAAAAAACCTTATATAGACACTCTCCATTAAATTAAGGCAATTGAAAGGGTGAAACTAATCACTAATTAAATGAATTAAATTGGATAGCCGAAAGTCTAAAGATAAATTATAGGCTTAAACATGTGTTTGGTCCTTACATTTTCATCACTTTTTAGGATTGGTCCCTACATTTTTTTTTGTTTGGTTTTGGTCCTTGTAGTTTGAAAATGAATTAGTTTTGGTCCTTCTATTAGTTTAATGTTTAAAAAAAAATCAAAACTAACAGAGTGTCATGTGGCCCAATTATTTCATGCCACGTGGCACCTCAAAGAATTTTTTTAAAAAAGAATTCAGATAAATCCGCCGCACCACCGCTTCATCTTTTTTCAATCCACAAATTCCAATCTTACTTTCTCTTACGTACTTTAAATCCACACCACTACTCATAAATTAAAAAAAATAACTGGGCCACGTGACACTCTGTTAGATAGAAGGATCAAAACCAATTCATTTTTAAACTACAATGATCAAAACCAAATAAAAAAAAGTGTAAGGACCAATCCTAAAAAGTGATGAAAATGCAACGACCAAACACACATTTAAACCTAAATTATAAATAGAGAATCAATCAAATGGTAGTAACGGATAAATTTTATATTGGAATAAATTATAGGAGAAGTATATTAGTAATTAATATAATTTACATAGTAATTTTGTTTTTATGAAGGAAAAAAATGTTGAAGCCTTCTTTCCCAACAAATTGTCATAAAGTTAGATATATATTCATTGAAAATGTAACTGTGTTTGTAGCACACACAAAAAAAATTGTAAGTGTTAAATTATATAGAATACAAAAAGATTTTTTAGAGGATATGATATAAAAAGATAAGCAACTTTATTGTTGCAAGACATTTATTAATTAACAAAATTAAGAAAAAGAGAGGGTGGGAAATTATTATAAGAGTGGGAAAGAAGTTTTTCAAGAGTGACACATAAGCACATGCATACCTTAAGAATCACTTAATTTTAATAGAGAGTAAGAAGCTTTGCTGGATGTGTGACATCATCACAATATTTGCATATGAATACCTCAAGTGACCTGCCAAGTAGCAATGACGCATCAAAAATAAAAATATAAGTTTCTTTTATCCTTATTGACATGAAAAAAAAATACATACACACAATCAATTAAAGAAAATAATAACGAAAGCTAAAAAAAAATAACAAAAAACATTATATTGATTCGGAACACGGTGATAAAAAAGTAGGGCGATAAGGATTTGACCGGTTTATGTTATACACTATCTTGACTCTCCATCCTCTCCCATAAACAAATGAGTAATATAAGATATGTGTGAAGAGAAATAAAAATCATAATACAAATTAAAGAGTACCATTCAAGATGTGCTTGAAAAAAATCATGATACTCAAAATTATCACTCCAGTTTTGCAATGTTTAGTTGATAATTTAAATTGTCACCAATTTAAAATGAAGAAAAGATGTGAATTTTTTTTCTTCCGACAAGTATGCTAATATTATACGGTAAGCTATAATAGACTGTTAGGAATATCAATCAAAATTTATATAAATTAAAAACAAATATTATTATAATTAACGACCGTCATGAATATGAACAACAATAATTATAATAAATAAAAAAATTGATTAGGGCAGCAATCCACAAAAAAAATATAATTGATTAGTTTTAACAAAATGACTTTTTCATGTATTGAATTCAAGCTAGTGGAGTGTTTTACGTTAGAAAAAAGTGAATCGGTGGTTTATAACCGATAAAAAGAAGTGGGTGAGTAAGGAGTGGCTCATTAATGAGTTTTAAAAATATTGACAGAAATTTGATATTCTATGAAGGTGATGAAACATCATCATAATATAATGTTTGTCTAAGAATTACTCAATTTTAGTTTACTATGAGAAGCTTTTTTTAGAAGAGCCACGTAGCCAAAATTGCTTGTCCATGGAAGGATAACTCAAGTATAGAATTATAAGTTAGATTAGATTAGAATATATTAGATTAGACAGATAGAAAATTTTATACATGTGTATACATTAAAATGCATGTAAAATTAAATAGGTGAATAAAAATACACACCTGGACTTGACCAAAATAAAATAAAAAATACACACCTTGTTGAAGAAGCTTCATGCATGTTTATATCTTTTGTCAAAAAAAAAAAATGCATGTTTATATCTAATTCGAGAACTGATATCTACAACAAATAATTCACTCTAAAAGACATAATCCACAATTATGAGATCAAGGAAAATGAATAAAAAACATCAAACATAATGACAATAAAAAATTTATCATATAGTCATGACTTATTTTTTTACATAGTAATAGTGTCATGAGGACATATAAACCTATCATAGACAATCAATATAGATAAAAAAAAAATGAGATTCTTAGTGAAAAAGATATAATTTCAGGATTTTAGAGATAACCCAAGATTGGATGATAAATATAACAAACTATCAAAGTACATAATAAGTAAAAAATAATAGAAAAAAATCAATATTTATGTAAAGATGACTACCTTTTTATATAAGAAGTGACCCTTTATCAAAATCCACCTATTTTTGAAACCTGCAATGAAAGTAACAAAAGAAAAAATATTAGACGGAATTATAGATGAAGTTGAAAGAGGAAAATAAAAAACTAACACAAAATGAAATGAAAGAAGAAATGAGAGGGGATAATAAGTAGCATGAGATTTTTTTTATAGAAATAAGTAGCATGAGTAGTTGTTACTAATTGAGGGAAAATGAAAGGGTAAGTGGTGGCTAGTAATTAATTGATGGAATAGAAATATTGTAGTTCTCTAAAGCTTAATTGATGGAATAGAAATAATCTAGTTCTCTAAAGCATGACACATAAGCATAATGGAGGCATATGAGCAACTCAAGGTTCTATTACAAAGATATATAGATAGATACAGTGTTTGTCCATTATAATTACTATATCACCCTTATTTGCTCGGTTGTTTTGAGGACTGTTTACTATATCAGCCGAGTGGAGATTTTTGGAGGACTGTTTTCTATTTTGCCTTCCCAATTGCATCCAAATTGGCATAAATATTATTACATTATAGTTGATAGGTGATAGGTTAACAAGTCAGATGGTTAATGAGTTGGTAGGCTAACTCACTTTATAAATAAGTCTGCTCTGATTGTATCATTACTCATTCTTTATTTTTTTATAAAAACAAAACAATATTCATTCATTCAGATCGATAAAGTACATCATTCAACACCACTAAAAACGTAAAAGATGAAATTTCTCATTACTCTTTCTTTTATCAATCTATATTTATTCAATATTAATCTCTTTCTTTCTGGTCATTTATTTTTTTAATTGTAAAATTTATTAATAACCAAGATTTTGCATAAGACGTGCATAGAAGTTGAGTCTCGGTCTCAAAGCAAAAGCTATTGGCCCACCAAACTCCATAAACAAATCATTATGACATCCCTCAAAACTCCCAATCCACCGGAGAATACACAGCCACTAGTTTAAAAACTTGAAACTAGACACTAATTCTCGATCTTGAAGCAAAAGCAATCGGCTTACGAGAATCCAGAAGACAATTTCTCAGGCAGTCAACATTCGAGTGATTGCACAGACAAAACCAGCTTGATCATTTTTATCTATCAAACAGACCTGACAATATTTTTTTCCTAAAAAAGTAAACAACATATGTTATCTCTGTTGTGCCTTTATTTTACTATTTAGATGCATAATGTGTCTTTTGAATTTAGACACTCCGCTCAAGTGTATGATTTAATTGCATAATTTCTTCTATCACAGTGTTTATGTAATGCAGATATATGGGTAAATTACTCATATAACTCGTAATGCATTATATAAGATTGTTTTCTCCTTAATATATCAAGTTTTTTTTATTTTTTTTATCGAGAATGAATCAAAGAATACTCTGTTTTCCCGAAAAATTTCGCAAAATGGGAACCTTGGCATGAGAAATTTGGATTTTCCTACCAAGTTTCACAAAATGCTTATTCAAGAATTAGCTGCATTCATTTTTGCATTGGAACGTTTCCTCCAAGCTTCATAAAAGGTGGCTATATATTTTACATTGGCTAACTCTCACCCTGCATAGAGCGACGGTTGACGGATCCATAATTTTTATTGTGGAGGCAAGATTTTATATTTTATATGTTTAATATTTAATCAAATTTCCTAGCAATATAACATTACATTTAACAAAATACTTGAGATTATAAACATTATACTATTATATATATTAGAAAAACTAAAGACTTCTTAACATATACAAATTAAAATAGATATTTACATGTCTTTATATTTAAAAAGTGTGGTAGAAATAATTTAAAATTTCATTTGAAATACATTTACACATTTGATTCTTATAAAATTTATGTGACAAACTCTTTTTATAGGATAAATATATTGGTGATTTCCAAAATAATGGAATCCCTTTATAACCAAAAGTTGTAACTCTTCACCAAGAGTTGTAACTCTTCGTGGAAATCTTTCATATACATTGAAACCTTTAGCAAATGAGTGCTTAATGAACCTTAGCATTGATTCAAGTGTATATGATTTTAACCTTTGACAAAGGGGTGCTTAATGAACCTTAGCATTGATTCAAGTGTATATGATCATAACCTTTGACAAAAAGGTACTTAATGAACCATAACATTGATTGAAGTCAAAAGGGTGATTTCTCTCATGTGAAGGGTCATATAATGCACTATAAAAATTTGGCATTTGGGCATTAATTTGACACACAATTTTGGACAGAATTTTGTTACATCAACAACACAATTCTTCATCATTCTCTTACTCTAAATCATCCATCAATTCTCTAATGCATGAGTGAATTGCTGGAACCCTAAATCTGTAAAATTTTGTTAGGAGATATGCTTGGTGTGGTTGTGCAATACACGTCAAGGAACTCATAGTATCCTGAAGGGGATTCGTTGATCATTCTTATTGCATCCAATATACAATTATTGGTGGGGGCGAATCGAACCTAAAGGTTAATGTAGCAACCTTATGCGCTTTGAGTTTTACAAGCATAATCATTAAACTTTTCAGGTTTCACGTGTAGTAGCCTCTTCCCAACAAACAAGATTTATAACAATATTTAGGTTCAAATTCTATGGCTGATTAACTGAGAGAAATGACTTATGACTTTGTTAACTCTGAAAAGTTTTATGGGGGAAATTTCATCCGCTGGCAGAAGAAGATGAAGTTTCTTCTTACAACATTGAAAGTGGTATACGTTCTGAACATGGCAAGGCCTGAGGAGAAGGATGATGAAACCGTTGCTGAGACAAGAGACAGACAGAAATGGGACAACGATGACTACATCTACTTGGGACATATCTTGAATGGTATGTCTGACTCTCGGTTCGACATCTACTAGAGCAGCCCTTTTGCAAAAGACTTATGGGACAAATTGGAGACCAGATACATGCGTGAAGACGCAACAAGTAAGAAATTCCTTGTCTCTCATTTTAATAATTACAAAATGGTAGATAATAAGTCTGTAATGGAACAGTTATATGAGATTGAACGTATTCTTAACAACTACAAATAACATAACATGAATATGGATGAAACAATTATTGTATCATCCATAATTGACAAACTTCCTCCTTCATGGAAATATTTCAAACGAACCATGACGCGTAAGAAGGAAGACGTTTCTCTTGAGCAGCTTGGCAATCACCTTTGTTTAGAAGAAGAACACCGAAAACAAGAAGGTATTAATAATCATGTTACTCAAGAGAAGGTTCATGTTATGGAAGAAGGAAATTCATGCAATACTTCCAAAAAGAGAAATCATGAAAATGATAAGTCTCATCAAAACCACAATGGTAATAACAATAAAAAGAAAAGGAAAGGTGAATGTTATTTTGGTGGGAAAGAAGGACACTTTAAAAATGAGTGCAGGTTCTTTAAAAAGAAGAACAAAGAAAAGAATTCAAGGGCAACAAATAATGATCTTGTTGCGATCATTTCTGAAATCAACATGATTGAAGATGTTGATTCTTGGTGGATAGACTCTGGTGCTACTCGGCATGTGTGCAAAAGCAAGAAAATGTTCAAGACCATCAATGAAGATGGGAGTGTTTTGTACATGGGAAATGCTTTAACTGTGCGAGTCCAAGGAAAAGGGACCATAAAGATTGAATTTACTTCTGGATGTATTTTATGTTCCTGAAGTTAGGAAGAACTTGATTTATGTACCATTACTTAATAAGAATGGGTTCAAATCTGTATTTGAGGGAGATAAATTTATCCTCTCATAGGGGGGTGTGTTTGTAGGAAAGGGATATTTGTGTGAGAATATGTTCAAATGTAATATTGCAAAGATTAATAATAATAATAATAATAATAATAATAATATGATTTCTGTTTATATTGTTGAGTCTTGTGATTTATGGCATATGCGATTAGGACATGTTAATTTTAGAAAATTGGAGGATATGATGAAATCAAATCTAATTCCTAATCTTGATAAAAACTTTGATTCATGTACTACTTGCATGTTGACTAAAATTACAAGACAACCTTTTAAAAGTGTTAAAATAAGTTCTAGGGTTCTAGATTTAATTCATTCAGATGTAAGTGATTTACATGGTTGGCCCACCATTGGTGGTAAAAAGTATTTTGTTTCTTTCATTGATGATTGTACTCGATTTTGTTATGTTTATTTAATGCATTCAAAAATGAAGTCTTAGATAAATTCAAAATGTTTAAAGCACAAGTAGAACTTTAACATGAAACTTTCATTAAATGCTTTGGAAATGATAAGGGAGGAGAGTTCTATCATCCGAGTTATTTTGAATCCACCGGTATTGTGCATCAAGTAACTGCACCATACACCCCACAAAAAAATGGAATAGCAGAAAGGAAGAATAGGACTTTGGTAGAAATGGTTGATACCATGTTTTACTATTCTGGATTATCTAAAGGATATTGGGGTGAAGCAATGCTAACAGCATGTTACATCCTCAATAGGGTTCCAAACAAAAGAAACAAAATAACCCCATATGAACTTTGGAAACAAAGGAAGCCGACTCTTAATTATTTAAAAGTTTGGGGTTGTAGAGCAATTGTGAAAATGCCTGAACCAAAAAGAAAGAAATTGGGTGAAAGAGGAATTGAATGCGTATTTTTAGGCTATGTAGAAAATAGCAAAGCATACAGATTCTTGACTTTTGAATTGAATGACTCATATTCTGTTAATATAGTAATTGAGTCAAGAGATGCAATTTTTCAAGAAGATACATTTAACTCAATTTCTTATCCCAAGGTTATTGTTCATTCTAATGTACAAAACTTAGAAAACAATGAATCTAATGTAGATACATTGGATGGTTAAGAACTTAAAAGAAGTAAGAGGATCTGGAAAGAGAAAGATTTTGGATCTGATTTCTTCATCTTTCTTGTAGAAGGAACATGTAAATCAATAAATAGTTATGGACCAATTTGCTTTAATCTTGAGAGTGATCCGGTAACATATGAAGATGCTATAAAATCTCAAGATTCAACCTTTTGGAAAGAAGCTATTCAAGAAGAAATTGATTGTAACACCCATACTAAGTGTGTCTAGAATACTTAGCATGTGCGTCGACTTAGTACTGCATACATTAGAATTTACAACATAAAAGCTTCAAATGAATATATACATCATCACAAGTTTGTACAAATGGTGAAACGATACTAACTATCCAATACATACATCTAATATACACTTGACTCCATAAGAATACTTTACAGCTAGTACGAACGAGTACTCGACGATAATCCATCCAGCTACGCAACTGCTACTCTTCGCTACATGCAACCTTTTGATCTTCAACATAAAAGGATTGGGGTGAGACATAATGTCTCAGTGTGTCCCGCCTAATCCTAAGCTCAAGGAAATCTCGGGGAAACTTAAGATTGCCACGTGTCTACATACACAACCATTCAGTTGATTATACGTCTGTGAATGTTCTACATGCCTGAACGACCGTGTGATACTAAGATCGTTATCTGAACTTTCTAGCACAAACTTGTACCTGATGCAAAGCCTTCACATTCAACCATTACTTCATCAAATGGTCTTTTAGAGAGGTTCATATCATTAAGGATGTGAGCATAGTGACTGAATGTTCATTATAGTTCCATAACTTCCTTTTGTTATGGTTTTGAGGATGCTCTTTGTAATTTTTATTCTAGGTAGTTAATAGAAAATTGGTTAGTTAGGTTAAAGCACCCTGGGTAATCTCTGTTTTGTAATCATATACAATAGCTACTCTTAAGTTTAGGTTTTTCTAACTATCAAGGAAACTATCATTAATATCCATCCTCCAAAAGCTCCAACTATCAAGGAAGTTATCTAGAAACCTCCTCTTATCAATTGGATAAAGGTAAACATTGATGGTGCAATGGTTAAAAACCATCGTAAAGCTGCTTGTGGTGGAATATACAGAGATAGCAATGCAAGCTTCATATGCGGCTTTGCTCAAAATCTTCACACTGATTCTTCTTATGAAGCAGAACTCATTGCAGCTATTTTGGCCATAGAGATAACTTATTCAAAAGGTTGGCATAACCTATGGTTGGAAACTGAATCACAATTAGTCTTACTTGCATTCAAGTCTAAAACCATGATTCCTTGTGTTCTGAGAAACATATGGATTAATTGTATAGAAATAGTGAAATAGATGAATTTTTTTTTTTGTAAAGCATATATATAGGGAGGGAAACTCATGTGCAGATTTTGCTAACTTGTGTGGTTTCCCTCTATCCCTGCAGGTATCATGCATGAATATTACAAGAATGGGTTAGGATTACCTAACTTTAGATTCTCTACATTTTAAAGAAGTCTTGACCTAATTCCCCTCTTTAAGTAATCTTCTTTTCTCTTATATGAATTTCGGTAATGCATTTTATTACTTTATCTAAAAAAAAAATTAAAAATTAGGTGTTTCTTACTATTCAAGTTTTCTCAAGATTTTATGTTTTAAAACACTAGATTCGATTTAGAATGTTTTTTAAAAATCTTGATTTGATTCATTGCCTTTCTCAGAATTTTTTGTTCGAGTGGTGTAATTTGATTCAAATGTTCACCTTTGAGATTTTGAATCGATTCATTCTATGCCTCAGGTATTTGTTTCCTTGCTACTAAGAGGGTTCAATTGTGTTTACTTTTTCAAACTTTTTCTAAGTGTTTTACTTATGAGAGTTTGAAGGTAATATTTAGAGTATAATGAAAAGTTTCGAATGCGGCGGTTAAATAACAAAACACACACACACACACATATACAGAGAGATAAGGCAATTTATACCAGTTTCTCTAACAAACTGATAGTAGTTAAACCCCCTTGCACTTCCAAGAGATTTTCACTATAATCACTAAAGATTGCAAATACTCAAGCACACAAGCGAGAGACTTCCAATGCTCAAGCACACAAGCAAGATACTTCTAACGCTCAACCACAATTGAAAGAAGCCTCTAACAATATAACTTAATCAAATAAAAGACTGTTTGGTTCTACACTTGATGTACAATCAGAGGTGTAATCAATTACAAAACAGAGTAGACTTTAAGGCTTAATATTTTCTAAGATGTAAAGTTTGTAAGAAATTCTAAGTTTAAATGTGCTTTGATTTTGACAGAGTAAGGGTACTTTCAAAATAAGCAGTGTCTTGTAGTTTCTTCAAGTCTTCAACTCCTTATATAGTGAAGAATATGGGAGACGTTGGCGAGAAGTCAACACATGATTAAGAGTCTTTGAAAAGCTTGGTCATAGACATTGGAATGTTTCTTGATATGATTAATGTTGTTGAAAAGATATTTTAAATTCCTTAGCTTCAAAAGGAATTATCTGGTTCATTCCTTTTGTCCTTAAATTTGACTTAGCACGTGATTTTGAAGAGGACAAAGTGTACTATCAGAGTTTGATAGTAAAACCTTCAGAAAATGCCATAGTATGACGTGTCCTTCAGAGTCTTCTAAGCCCTTCATAATCTTCCGACCTTCAGAGTATAAGCTTCAGAGTCATCTAAGTCGTTCATAATTTTCTGACCTTCACACATAAGTTCATTTAATTCAAATTCATTTTCTGTGTTATTTTGAGGAAAACTTCTCTCGGCTATATATAACTCCTCCCACTATTTATGTCATCCATAAAATCAATTTGTAAAAACACTCGAAGGTTTCCAACCTCTTTATATTTGAATTTTGGTTTCTTTCAAGGATCTTGGTGGTGCATCAAAGATGTAAAGCAAAAGGAGATACTTTTTACCTTCAAAGATAATTGTGGGGGTTGTTTCTAAAACATTCAAGGTAGGAGCATCTGTATTTCAACAGTACACATCAAGATGTAATTAATGGCTTGTTTTAAGCATTTTTTGATGTTTCTTACATAATAAATACAAATAATTTAATTTTTATTTCTTATAAGAAACAATTGACTTTTGAGTACTCCCTCCGATCCTTTTTACAAGAAACAATTGACTTTTGAGACATTGAATAATTTATGTATTTGGTTTATATTCTAGACCAGATACATAAGTTATTCAATATATCTAAAAAAATCAATTGTTTCTTGTAAAAAGGACTGGAGAGAGTACCTTTTAAGGGCACATGTTAGTATTTCCCTATTTTTAATTCTACATTAACGTGGTTTTACGGTTAAGTTTGTCATGCATTCTGATGACATGTCATCTCACGTTATTCTTAGCATGTTTTTCAATCATTTTCAGTAGGTTTTTCATCTAGAATAAAGGAGTATTAGAGCAATTTCTAATGATTTCGGGAAAAATATAATTATTCTATATTTGAGTCATGTAATTCTACTTTTCCTAAAACATAGCAATTTTAGAGGCCTCGGAAGACATTACAAAGGGAAAAATTATGTTCCCAAGTATCAACACATCTTATACGGAAGCAAACACTCAAAAAGACGAAGAAATAGACATTTACGCGCATGAAAAGACACCAGGATGACCCGAGCATGGACCATGTGCCTCGACCATGCTTAGGCACCCCGAGTATTGGTTAGGCACCACTAGTGTGCAGAGAAATGCACTTGGGCTCCTCGAGTATGTGCCAGGCCCTACGAGTATTGCAAAAATACACATGGGCGCCCATCCATGCACCCCGAGCATGGGAAATGCAGGTCATAACTCATTTTTTTGCTACTTTTAATTGGAAAAGCCCGATTTTTAAGCTCAACTTCAAGTGGAAACTCTCCCTATAAATACCTCCTCTCATTCATAATTTCTCATAAAAACGAAGCGGTTCAAGAGGAAGGAAAACACGAGGAGCTTCAAGGGAGGAGTTTCTCTCCTCACTCCAAGTATCTAGGGTATCTTTTTATTTCTTTTATAATTTGTCTTTAGTTACCACGAGTAACTAAATCATTTTAGGCTAGGATTCTAAAATGAACCTCTGTTGTGTTTGTTGTATATTTTATTTAATATAAAAAAAAATCAATTGTTTTTGGGTACTTAGGAAGGTGACATACCTAATATTGGTACATACCTCCCCTAATCATTAAGTAACTAGGATAATGAGTACGGTAATTAGAGAAACACAATGAATTCATGACTTAAATCAGCTCAGAAACTTCATTCTTCTTTCATCCTTTGTAAGGAAGACGAGATTGGGTTGCTCGTTTGTAGAACTACCGAGAGGGAGAGTGAGTTGATGTCCTTTTAAGATTCAATAGACAAGGGTACCTTTAGGACACTGAGAATTTAGGAACCCTAATATCCGTCATTATTTCAAATACCTCTAAGAAAGTAAGAACTTACATCTACCTCTACGTGCATAAGTGTACCTCCCTACAGGACTGAAAATCATAAACATTGAAACACATAGAAACTCCAGTGGAAGGTTGCAAGTGACAGCTAGAGGGCGATAAACCCAAACCATTGAGAGAGTAAAACCCCACACGTACGTACACGTGTGATCAACAGGTGCAACTTGACAGCTGGTAGATAGTTAAATCCCATGAACTTGTCACTTAGGTAGAAAATGCTAAAAACTTAATAAGGCTTGACTGTTAGCTAATTCCAACATATGAATAGAGGAGATTCGAAGAATCCTAACTACCGCTAACATTCCGCAATCAAAAATCAGGTTAACATCTAAACTCTTACTCTCCTACAAACAAACTAAATTGCAAACATCTTTACCCTCTTTATATTTATTTATTTGTTTTTATTTCTTTTAATTGTTCCCAAATAAGTAACGTGAATTGCCTAGTTGGAACAACAATTCCAATCCATGTGGATATGATACTCTACTTACATTTTATTACTTGATAAGCGATTTGGTACATTTGCCTAAATCCGACAATCACAATCCAATCAATAAATTAATGATGATTATTCTTGGCTAGACCATCCTTACCTCACGGACAAACTTCGGATTACCAGTGACCCTTTCCCTAAAGCAGAAGGTTTAACGCAAAACAAACAAAAAATTACCACATGTTTATGGTGAAATTAAATATTTCTACGTATGCCGCACATTAAAGGAATATGATTCTGTTAGTTACCGTAGACTCACTTGATCAAAAATTTGTATTCAATTTTGGTGACTTGGGATTGATAATTTTTTTGTGTAAACCAGGTATCCTCCACACGCAAATGCAAAGACTAATCCCTAATAGTTTTAACGTTGCTGCATGCGCAAGGCTGGATTTGAACCCATTACATTGGTTAAATTAGAAGAGACATGTTCCATCTCATACATGCGCTCTTGGATACTTGGGATTGATACTTTGCCACACCAGGAAAAAAACCTATCTAAAAAATTTATGATATGCAATCAAACCCATCATTTTTAAAAATAAGGTAACCGAATTAAAAAAAAAAATTAGCAAAAATTATAACTACATTTTAAAAGGAAACAAATAATAGAATTCGTTTTCATTCACATTTAATTTTAAATTGTAACTGCATTACAAATATATTTTAGCAAAAAATTTATTTTATAAAAATTACAAACTTATCTTAAAAGGAAGTAAATAGTTTTAGTATATCAAGTAATCGATGTTAATTATATGTCATGGGTTTTAATACATCAATCATGCAATCATAGTTTTTTTTTACCAACGTAAACCAATCAAATTGTATCATGACTCGCATTTTAATTTGTAAACCAATCCAATTATAACACACGTTCACGTCTTATTTGGTAAGCAATTGAATTTTAACATGTGTCAATCATTCATCATCATATCATATTACATGTTAGGGTTACAGGTTCAAACATAATTTGATGTATTTTTATCCTATTGGCTTATTTCATTTTTATCTGCTTATTTCATTCATACATTGTTACTAAATTCGAAAAAGTTGTCTTGGCACCAAACTACGAAAACATATTTCAGATCAATGCGGTAAAAATTCTTGGAGCATAATCGTGCAAATTTTATAAACTGTGACACAACCTTTCTAATTGGATATGGTTGTGCTGCATGAATTCGTATGTAAACGATAGAAAAACATGTTTTATACAGATAATTGGTTCTATTTATCGGTGCATCATATCCACTCCAGTTTTATTTGCGAGTTTAGAGGAGAAGAGAGCAGAGAGTTTAGGAAAAAAGGAGGAGCAAGTGAAAGAAACAAAAGACATTGGGAGAGGAGGGTTTTGGGAGGGTCATTTTTCTTCCCAATAAAAAACTCTCATCACTTGGAGAAACGCAAAAATTGTATTGGATGAAGGTTTTAAGGGGTTTTGAAGGGTTTATATGAATTTTTCAAATTTAATATATTTGTTGTGAAAGTGACTCAAAATTGGAGAAATGGAAGTTTGCTGAAGCTGTCAAAATCGGAGCACGATGTGAAAAACCGGAGTACGATTTTTGGACCAGAATTGACACTTTCCATTCGTAAAAAATTGGAGTACAATCTGGTAAAATCGGATACGATTTTGTGTAGAAAAATAAAAATAAAAATAAAACGTATTTTTATGGGCCTGATTTTGTTCCAATTTATGAGGGATGCTTTTGCTATAAATATAGACATTGTATCAGAGTAAACCTTGAGATAGAGGGGGCTGAAACAATGGTTTAGAAAGGCAACAACAAAACTAGGGTTTGTATAGAGTTTGTCTCGTGGCAACAAACACTAGGGTTTGATGGTTGATTCACCTTGGGAAACACTATTAGGATTGAGTCTCTTGGTCAAGAGAAGAGATTGAGACTTTGGGTAGAATTAGGTGGGAGACTTATTCTTGTAACCCATTGATATCTCATTTGTAAAGTTACTCATCATTATAATGAAACAGAGGGTTGCTCTCTCCCCCAGACTAAGTCAATTAGGACAGAACTGGGTAAATAGATTCTTTTATGTTCTATCTTCTTTTTCTCTCGCTATTTTTCTACTTTTGGATTGTGTTTATAATTGTTCCATACACTTTGTTTTGGTTGCCTGATTATCACTTTCTCCACACATCAAGTTTGTTATTGGTGTGATTTTTCATCAAATTCGCAACAATTGGCGCCCACCGTGGGGCGAGGATCAAAGGATAATCTAGTACCATGGGTTGAAAGTGGGATATTGAGAAGTTTACTGGAGATAACGATTTTAGGTTATGGAAGGTAAAGATGGAAGCGGTTTTAATACAACAAAAGTGTGAGAAAGCTTTGAAGGGTGAAGGTGTGTTATCGGTCACCATGTCACAAGCGGAGAAGACCGAGATGGTAGCGAAGGAACCTACCGCGGCATCATTGTGTCTCAGGGATAAAGTTTTGAAAGAAGTAGCGAAGGAACCAACCGCGGCATCAATGTGGTCAAAGTTAGAGTCTTTGTACATGACAAAGTCTTTGGCTCATCAGCAATTCCTAAAGCAACAAGTCTACTCATTCAAGATGGTGGAGTCAAAGGCTAACATGGAGCAACTTACGGAGTTCAACAAAATCCTTGATGACTTGGAGAATATTGAGGTGCAACTTGAGGATGAAGACAAAGCTATACTCTTGTTGTGTTCTCTACCGAAATCTTTTGAATCGCTCAAAGATACCATGCTCTATGGAAAAGAAGGCACTGTTACCCTGGAAGAAGTTCAAGCAGTTTTAAGAACCAAGGAGTTGATCAAATCCAAAGACTTGAGATCTGATGAAAACGGTGAAGGCCTAAGTGTTTCAAGAGGCAATGGTGGAGGTAGAGGTAATTGGAGAAAGAGTGGTAACAAGCCAAAGTCTAAATGATTTAATTGTCACAAGATGGGTCACTTCATGAAGGATTGTCCGAAGATTAATGGTAACTCCGCACAATTTGTCTTTGAGGGTTATGAGGATGCAGGTGCTCTGGTGGTGTATTGTTTGGAGGATGAAGAAGGTGATGTGTCTCACCTTGAGAATGATGCCTAGTGGAACGGTGGTCGTCTGGAGAGACGTTAAACACTCAACATCAGTGTGGAGAGGCGGTGGTAAGAATACTCATGATCAGTCTGGAGAGTCGGAGGCAACATTACTCATGATTTACCTGTTGAGGTGGAGTTTCAAGGTTGAAGACATAGTGGGATGTACGCATTTGCTAGTTGAGGTAGAGTACGCTCAGCTTGAGGTGGAGTTGAACAAACCGGTAATGGTACGACTATGGAAGACCTATTTGAAACTTTTGAAACTTAAAGGACTAACTTGGGAATTATGTCAAACTAAAAGGACCTAATTGAAACTTTTGAAACTTAAATGACTAACTTGAAAATTCTATCAAACTAAAAAAACCAAAAATGGTATTTAGCCAATATTACCTCAAAACATCCTTCATCCTAACACACTCTTAGTGATTTTACCTTTAATGTTACTATAAACATCTTTATATAAGAAGAAGAAGAAATAAAATCTTCCAGATTGACCCCTCTTGCATACTTTTGGCTGAAATTTAATTCTTATAAATACACACCTAAAAAAAAAGATCAAGAGTCAATTTGTTGTGATCAAATATAAAAAAGTTATCTCTAATCTAATGGCAGTGAATCTGTGGTTACACATATCCACTTTAATGCCATAAATAAATGGCTTGCAAAATTTCTCAAGTATACATGACTCTTCTCTTTTCTAAAGATCATTAAAGTCTACTTCACCTCATAAAAAAAAATTACAAGACACTTCTCAGTTGGCAAGCAAGGGACATGGCACTTCGCACTTGGCTATTCGGAAACAATATTACATGGTATGATGGTACTTCTCATTCGGCTATTCCACATACTATGTGAATTACGTTATGTTTCTACAAGGAAAATCTCTTTTATTGCTATTCCGAAAGAAAAAAAAATGTCATTTATTGTGATGAAAATTTCATAATTAACTATCATTTTACCATTTTACTCCATTTAACCAAATTGCATCATTAAAAATAATAATTCAAACAATGGTTTCCATATGGAGTCTTTGAAGCTGCAACTCTATTTTCAATACTTTATTTCAAAGAATGACTAAGAGTCTCTCTAATGGGGTTCTTATATATAACAAGGATGACCCCATTAGAGGAAGAAACAATGGGTACTATGTAAGCATTCTCTCTCTCCTGAGCAAACTAACGGATTCCACATTTAAAAAAAAAATAAAATATGTATAAGTTGGTCCTACTTTTCAAAATCATGTTATTTTGGCAATCTTTAATTTCTTTTTAATTTTTTTAAAATGCACATATAAATGTCACAATTTATTACACATGATGGAACCTATTTAAAGACTCTTCATTTGGAGTCCATGTTGGTGTATTATAATTGGAGTCATTTGAATCATTAAAAAAATATAAAAAAAATGATGTGTACATGTGTGATCTATTTAAGGAGTCCATATTAGTTTACCACCATTGTGGATGCTCTAAGAGTGACTTCCTGGTAAAATAGAGTGAGTTATTGTTGAAACAATGTTTAGTCCATGGATGTATTGAAAATAAAGCGAGTTACTGAAATTTTTATGGGTTAGTTAAAATAAATGGAGATTTAAGAGTAAATATTTCACCAAAAAATAGATTTCAATAAGAAAAAAGCCACATTATTTTAAAATGCGTAATCCTTATTTATTAATTTTGTTAGGTCTGCATCAACTTAACCTAATAATTTCCCTCTAAAATGCTGCATTAGGTTAGCAGCAATTTAACCTAACAAATTTCATCTAAAATGCAGCGCACCAATTTAACCTAACAAATTCTCTCTAAAATGCAGCAATCCCTAATATTTCTCCTTATTTATTAATTTTGTTAGGTCTGCAGCAACTAACCTAATAATTTTCCTCTAAAATGCTGCATTAGGTTAGCAGCAATTTAACCTAACAAATTCCATCTAAAATGCAGCGCACCAATTTAACCTAACAAATTGCCTCTAAAATACAGCAAATCCTTAATATTTCTCCTCACTAATGAGCTTTTCATTCCTATCATGTTGTATCATCGTTTGTATATATCTATTGTTTCGGTAGACTTTTATGATATATGCAGATATTATATGTATTTGGTTGGAAAAATATATTATTACTTTTAGTAAATATCAAAGTGTAATTATTCTTTTTAGAGTTGTACGTGTAATTTAGAAATTCTATTAATTGAAGTGACTTTGTTTTTTTATGTTAGTAGAAATTTAAAACAATTATTACAAGTCAATTTTTGATGTTTAACTATAAAAGTAATAAATAAAATTGACCCGTGCAACAATATAATATTGTATTCTTTTTATCTTTTTTCGTTATAATTTAAAAAAAATGAGAAGATAATGCCCCAATAATATATTGTGATAAAATAACAGTCTTTAATTGATTAATTTTTCAAAACTAAAATGTAAAATTTGATAAGATTCAGGTGTCATTGAAGGACATAGTAAGTCAAATTTGATTGTAATATTGTATCTCTAATAATCTAATTTGCGTTTATTGATCGACCCATGATCTTATGGGTTAAAGATTATTCATTGGTCTCTATTATAGTCGATAAGACCCGTGCGTTGCACGGGTCAAAAGTCTGTTGGAACAAAGGATGTTTCTCAAAATCACCTCTTAAGTTTTGATAATAACAAGGTATTAAAAATCATCAATTGGACTTGCTAAATAATTTGTTCAAGTGTACAGGATCCATAATCAAAGTACTATTCATAAAGATTCTGATTGAACAAGTTCAAGAGCAAAAGGATTTTTATTTGAAGCTTAGAAGCATCTGGAAGAATGCGCCTGAAGAATGCGTATGAAGAACGACGTCTGAAGTAACGAGTCTGAAGAAGAGCTCTTGAAGACACGTCATCAGAAGCAAGGTCATCAGAAGCAATGGTCATCAGAAGCATATCTCGTCAGAAGCTACTTCACCAGAGTTGACAAAGGACAATGTACGAAGTGTACGACCACTAACTCTGCAACCACCATCTCTGTAACTTTGTCTCTACATCAAGACAAGATAACAATAACATTGCTGCAGAGGTTGTTCCTTTTGTAATGGAATGGATTTGAAATTAGTTCTTCATAGGACAACTATCAAATCAGGCAAAAGATCAAGCGTGAAGAATCAAAGCTTCAAACAAGACAAGTTGATGTAACGGCTAAATTCT
>Ga0228710_1003396_pt1 | contig 25361 bp, 8 predicted proteins | sample MedpolnodulmetaG_FD_177995 | JGI IMG/M metagenome (GOLD analysis project Ga0228710, IMG submission 177995) | Root nodule microbial communities from Medicago polymorpha collected in Santa Monica, California, United States - pink nodules | ecosystem: Host-associated > Plants > Roots > Nodule...
TTGATATTCTTCCTTAAAAAAAAAAAAAAAGTCGTTGATATTCTTTCTTTAAAAAATATAAAATAAAATCGTTGATATTCTTAATAATATACTTCCATCTCCGAAAAGATTTTCATCTCCAAAGAACTGGATTATTGAGCATTTAACCTTAAAATCGTTGATATGTGTCAACTTCTAACCAATTAATTTTTGGAAAAAACTTATGTACAATTCTTTGGGTGCTTTTCGTATGGTTCTTAACTAAAAATACAACTTCTTTTTTTGGAGATAACAAACTTTGAGAGAATTATGGATTTAAGGAAATCATGGTGAATTTAGTTAAGAACCATACGAAAAGCACCTAAGGAATTGTAACTAAGTTTTGTCCTTAATTTTTTTTTTCTTTCTATTTTCAGCTACGAGTTTGGGGAAAGCCTAGTTTCTCAAGCCAAATCCATTGACAATTTAGCCTACAAATATGCATCCTCTCATTCACAATTATTCATTCAGAATGAAGTGAATCATGAGGAATGCAAGCGGTAGGAGCATTAAGGGAGAAGTCACTCGTCAACCTAGCTTAGTGTATAAGGTATGTTTTGTTTATTTTGTAAATAGTTTTTTGTTACCGTGAGTAACTAAACTCTAATTACGTAGGGTTTTAAGATGAACCTATATTTAGTTGTTGAATCAATTTAATTCAAATCTTTTATTCATTTATCTTATGAGTTTTGTTTAATCTTTTTATGCAAATGCCTTAATGCCTTTGATAGTACCTGGGAGTGTGACAAACCTATGAAGATCAATGTAACCTAGAAACAGGAGGCTTCATAAGATATTTATGGTCATACTTCTCCGAGCGTTGCATAGTAAATTTTATTCTTTTCCATTAGTATCATAGGCATATTGGACGCAATAGGATTGACAAATATATATTACATTTGTATTAAGATCACATAGACGTTACAATGGCCTAGTGGTAGAAGGATGGTATAAGCATGATGAGTTTATGTGTTCCACACGGTATTGGGTTACATTTTTTAATTGGTATTATAATTATAAAAAAATTAAATTAACTTTAACTAATATTATGATGGCGCCTCATATGATTGTGTTTGAAATGTTACTGAAAATATGAACCCCCTCAGCTCAAGTGAGAGTTCTTTGGGCCTAAGTTGCAAGACCAGAAATTTAGGGTGTACAAAATGCAAAAGGTTAGGGATATTGGTGCAATTTTTCAAAGTTGAGGGTGTGCAGGTCCACTCCCTGAGATGCACACCCTGAGTACACTTTGGATCCTCCTCTGGTCTTCAACCCCAACTCTTGAGTATCCACTGGATCCTCCCATGGTCTTCAACCCCAACTCTTCTAGTGGTCGCCCTCTGTTGGCTTCGTTTAGATAGATTTCGGGGTCGTAATTTTCTTCAAAACTGGAGGTGATGGCGGTGTGTAGTTCCTTTGTTTCTCCGATGTCTTTGGCTTAAATGGGATATGTTGTTCTTTGTCAATACATATTTGCGGTTTTTCTGTTCTTGTGTGTGTTGCAAACATGGGTGTTTGTCTGATTTTTTACTTGGGTCATCTTGTGTGCCTTTGGTCTAGAATCTCAACGACGGCTCACATGACCACCATTGTCAGTTTGGGTATGTGTTGTCTTTAGATTTGGATCCTTAAGGTCATTGTTTGGTTATGCTTCTTGCTCTTTGCTTGCAATCCGATTTCACAATTGCATGCAGGTTCGTTGGGTTGTGCCTATATTGTTTTGAGCTCAGTTTTTTACACGTTTACAATTGTTTCACTTTTGTGTTGTCATTTTCTCTCTCACCCTTTAGGGTTTGTTTTATGTGAATATAATAAGTCAAGTATTTTTGCATATCCGTATTCCTTTTTATTTTAGTATATTTTTACTTTTGCTTAATTTTTGACGAAATAATTTTTTGGAGGTCCAATGTTTAAAGAACATATATAAAGGTACTAAAACATTTGATACATTAATAGATACGAAAGTCATATCTAACCTTTAATTACTTATATAATATGTGATTGATATTTTTTATCTTATTTTTATCCATTTAAATGATTTTCTAACAATTTATTACTCGTAGTAAATGCATGAAAATGTTTCTAAAATTTCTTTAATTTTTGAGAGGACCTCTAAACTTGTATATGCATGTGTTCTTGTGTATTAACTGTGGTTTCCTCTGATCAAATCGTGATCGTACTCGCTTGCATCTTGGCACTCACCAACATACATATTGTCAGGACTGTTGTGTCTTTGTTCAAAGCATCGTGTGCATTACGCACAGATGCACGTGTTGGGGAGTCTGGGGACCATAAGAGACTTAAACACCACATTCTTACCCAAAACTTTAAGGCAATGGGTTTATGGGTTCCCTTTCTTATATATCCTTTGTTTCCTCCATTCCTAGTCGATATGGGACATAATCACTCACACTTGATTACCCAACAATCTCCCCCTCAAGTGTGAATCACCCACATCACTAGCCTGATCCACACTAAGATCCCGCTCCCACTCCCCACTGAGCCTAACCACGACTCTGATACCACTAGACTTGATTACACTTTCATGAAGAGAAATGAAATGAATTAAACTGGATCTTAAGGTCTAGGTCAGGTTCAACTATATGATTTTGAAGAAATGAAACTGTTTATTTATGTTCCAGAGAGGAAGTTTCATTTAGTTCCATTGCTGTTTATGCACACTGGTCTCTTGAAAGGCGATATTCTATGTAACAGCTATATTAATTCAACGAATGTTTATAGGAATACGAACATTTAAAAGTGGTAAATAGTAAAAAGCATATGAACATCAATCTTTATGTTACTCAAACAAGTTGTCAATATTTAGAACCAATAGCAGCATGGATTATACTACTTGTTCCGTTTATCTATGCTTTATATTGCACATGCTAACGAAGCAGTGAAACAGAAAATTTGAAACAGCATATGAACATTCACTTAAAGCTACAAATTAAAAATATTACAAATCTTACGTCATTCTACTTTGTCTAACTGGAGCATGCAGGTTATTATAGGAAGGAAACATACAAAGATGCATTCAAATGAGAATAAAATGCAAACTGAATATTAGCCAAGTAAATCAATCTTGTGGCTATCAATGGCAACTATATCTATTTGGATCCTCTCAAATAAGTTCACCATAGAGAATCAAATAAGCATTTTTCTACAATTCATCAAGTGAGCTGATTTTCATCCACATAGGCTTTGATCTCCTGAAAAGATCAAATATTTTCATATATCTTTGGATTGATTGTTCAAACATATACTGAGTAGACGGGAAAAGAAAAACGTACTAGAAAAAGGGAACACAGCTTGTTCTCATATTGTAACTTTTTCATTAATATCTATGACAGGGATGTGAGCGATTTTGGACCAATGTTCTTTCCTTTTATACCTTTCTTCTAACAATGGGCATCCCCAAATGGTCAGTTGCTTAAGAGAGTCGGGGAGGCTGTCTTCTGGTAATGACTCAAGCTCCTCACACATTTGAAATGAAAGCGATTTCAACGAGGAAGGGAGGCAGTTTTCTGGCAATAACTCAAGCTGTTGACAATTCCAAAAATAGAGATATTGGAGACAGGAGAGGTGTCGAAGCCCATTTCCATCAAAGGACTTCATTTCATGGAGATCAATGATAGACAAGTCCACAAGTGAGATAGGTAGCAACAACTCCTTCATCAAGGTGGTGACTATATTATCATCATTTCCAATAACCAATTTTGAAAGAGTGGTTTGGTTTTGGAGACCCCATTCTATAACTGGTGGTGTTGTTATTTGGGAAAAACTCACAATTGATTGTAATTTGGGAGGTAGACAAACTCCTTCACAAAATGACAACACTCCATGACAATTCAGAAACAACTTCTCAAGAGCGGTGAGCGAGCTCATCCGAAGCTTGACTTTAAACAATTCAATTGAATCATGGGATCTGATTTCGAGATGTCGGAGACTTGACGACCGAGATGAAGGTGTTTCTAAAATATAAATGGAATCCAAACTCCTACAATCACTTAAGTCAAGTGTTTGGAGCGCAGGGAAACCATCAAGTGGGAAGGATGTAAGTGCATCACAACTACTCCATAAATAAAGACTCACAAGTGATGTGTAATTGCTCCACGTTTCATAAGGTAGAAAGGATAAGTTCTCACAATCTTTAAGATGAAGTGATTGCAATGAAGTGGGTAGACCACTTGAGGGAAATGCAGTGAGAGAAGAAAGAGAATGGAGTCTCAAGTATGTAAGGCAGGTGCTTCTCAAAATCAATTTTGGCACAACTGATAGCGCAACATATTTTTCAATCACTACATGTTGCATCATAGATAGAGAATCACTATCAAGCAATGACAATTGGGTCTTTTCACCAATCCCATTGATATTCATTTCTTTTATTGACGACAACCAATGCAAAGTAGATGGTTTTTCCAATAGATGAGAACAACCTTTTATTACAATTTCTTCGATGCAAGGAAGGTTGGTAGGCAACTGTCCCCTTAGTTCAGGACAATTACGCAACTCCATAGTTTTGAGTCGAGGAAAAGCAAATTTTATACCTTCAAAGGGAAGCCATTCATTCCAATTTGGCATGTTGTCAAATTTTATAAGCTCGAGGGATGGAAATGGTTGGAAGGAAGAATTGGAACCTACTTCTCCCTGGACATAATAGAACTTCGAACAAATTGTATCCAACGTCATCATTCCACATATTTCTAGCTCCTTGAGAGAAGGTAGCTGCCCTATGGGTGGAAGTGTCACACAATATTCACAATTACTAATACGGAGGGATACCATGTTAGAAAATGAAGAATTTCCCAGCCAACTCGGAAAGCTTGTCCCACCATACAAGCAAATATTCAGGCTCTTCAAATTTATTGGCGGCTGCAGCATATCGAGCACAACTTTCACTTTTTGCGACTCGTCACTTTGTTTTCCCCATATTAGCTCTAAATCCTCAATTTTTTCTTTGCTTTTCAGGTTGGCATCGTGTGCCTCTCCGGCATCAACAACATTATCCAGGTTCTTGATGGTAAGTGTTCTATGTAGGTTTGGGAATTTTCTGAGCTCTTTGATACTTAACCCTACATGTCTCTTACCCACTATAAAAAGGGTGAGAGTTTGAAGGTTTTCTAGTCCCACAATTTCCACAGGCAACTCGCTTATGTTAGTCCCACTTATATCAAGGTGACGTAGACTGACTAAATTTCCAATTTGTACTGGCAATTCAATGAGACTCTCACAACTTGATAAAATCAAAGTTTGTAAATTGTAAAGCTTATATGTTGTATCAGGCAAGCTTTTGATTTTAGTGAAGGAGATATCTAGATACCGCAACTGCACCAAATTTCCAATTGAATCTGGTAGCTTGGTGATGTTTTTATACCTTGATAGGGATAACACACGCAACCTTTTTTGTGATGGTAGGAAATCATCAACCACCTTTAAGGATAAGTAATTGTAATTGCACATTGTGGAGTAAGTGGATAGGAAGCTTCGCAAGCATTTGAAGCTGTATAATTTCTCAAACTTAATGAAAATGTCATAGTATTCTTGGTTGTATGAGAAGTGACGAACATTTTTAGGGATGTCACCACATTCAAGCCTACAACAACTTTTTCCTGATACGAATGTAGCTAAATCATTTACAAGGTCATGCAAAACAAACTTTTCTCCACAAGCATCATCCCTTAATTGTTGAATTAATGATCTCGATAACAATTCAGAAAACCAATCATCACCTAAGTTCTCCAACGTTTTCCCCCCTTGAGAACAATCGAGGAATCCTTCAGCCATCCACAACAAAATCAATTTCTTCCTATCAAGTGGGTAGTCCTTTGGAAAAATTGAACAATATGCAAAACATCTTTTCAAGTGAGATGGAAGATATTGATAACTTAAATGCAAAGCAGGAAGAATATTATCATTTGATAAGTTCCATATGTCATTGTTTAAAATTGAAGTCCACTCTGTTATATCTACCTTTGAACGCAGAAGCCCTCCTATTGTTTTAGCAGCAATTGGCAATCCTCCACACTTTCTTGCAATCTTCCTTGCTATTTCTTCAAGGGTTGTGTTTGTACTATGGTGAAACTCATCACTTCCCAATGCATGCTTTGAGAGTAAAGACCAACAATCTTCATTTGATAGAAGTTTTAATTCATGAATAGGAAATGTGTGTGCCACCTCAGCAACTTTTCGTTGGCGTGTTGTTATAATCACCATGCTTCCAGGTTTTCCATCAATGAAGGGACTTACTAGTTCACCCCAATCATTATAATTGTCATTCCACATATCATCTAACACAAACAAAAATCTTTTCTCCCTCAAGTTTTTCTTTAACTCAACTCGAAGGATATCAAGATTATTGCTATCCCAAGTTCTTGAAGTGACCGATTCAAGGAGAGACCTGGTTACTCTCATAATATCAAAATCCTCAGACACACAAGCCCATGCCTTCAAATCAAAATGTTGTTGAACTTCTTTATCATTGTAAACAAGTTGGGCAAGGGTAGTTTTTCCTAAACCTCCCATGCCCAAAATTGCAACAACGCCTATATTATTATGGGCTGTGTCTCTTTGTGATAGCAAGATGTTCCTTATTGTCTCTTTGTCATTCTTCCTACCCACTATCACAGATTCATTTACCACTGAACTTGAAGGTGTTCTACGAGAAACTCTAGCACTTTTAGTTTGCAAACCTAGTATATCTTTATTTTGTGCAAAAAGTTGCAGGCTTTCACACATGATCTTCATATGGGAATTGATCTCTCCATAGATGTTTTTAAAAGGGGATGAAAGTAAGTTCCACACCTGATTAGTTTTGTTTCTAGCTTGTTTATTCTCCATCTTGCATCGGAGGGAGTCATAACTTATTTGATTGAGTAAATCCTCAGCATCAAAGATAGCGTCTTTCAAGTCATCAAGCCATTGTTTGACAGCAAGATTGTTCATCTGCTTCTCCTCTGCATCATCCAGTACAGCCTGAAGTGTGAGCAGGGTTGTTTTTAATTGCCTCAAGAGTGAGACATTCAGCTTGGTGTTTTTGATGTAATCAAGAAACTCTGTTGAAGCAAGTTTCTCAAATAAGGTTTGAATAGTTGCCGAGAGAAAAGCGCCTCCTATCATAGTTGCAGCCATCTGCAGTTGATCTTGTTAAAGCAAATCAGCTAGTAATGATAGAAATGATTGCAAGGAGCATAGACTTGCATGTAAATTAATGGATAACAGTACTGTTTTTGAATGGTTGGTTAAGATTAAAAATTTGAAAGCCGGAAAGCAAAGCTCACCATTGGTTAATATTGGACCCACATCCCACAAAATAATTGACACAAAGAAAAAGGAAAAGTTGCACACTCAATTAAAGGCATCGAAATCTTTAAATAGCAGATACTTTATAGACAATTTTTACTGTAGGAAAGTGATTGAAATATGCAATTTCTACTAAAAATCCCCTTATATACCAGCATATCATTTTTCTAAGAAATTTTGTTAAAAATTAAAAATAATGTTGATAACATTTCTTAGCTATGACATAATAGATAAATAAAATAATGGCTAAACTGCAGTTTTGGTCCCTTAACTATTTAGGTAGTATCGCTTTGGTCCCTTAATTAAAATTTGATTTATTTTGGTTCTTTAACTTCTCTCCATTACACATTTTGGTCATTTCCGTTAGTTTTAATTCAAAAACGTTAGGTTTTCTTCATCTTCTTCTCCTCTTTTTCATCTTTATATCATCTCCATCAACCTTTAACAACAAGAATCCCAGAAAAATTCCAGAAGAACATGAAGAAAACCTAACGTTTTTGAATTAAAACTAACAGAAATGACCAAAATGTGTAACGGAGAGAAGTTAAGGGACCAAAATAAATCGAATTTTAATCAAGGGACCAAAGCGATACTACCTAAATAGTTAAGGGATCAAAAATTCAATTTAGCCTAAAATAATCATTTGTTAAGTATATCATTGCTGAAAAGTATATAATTTACCAGCTAAAGGTTTGAACGTAAATGATATGTATATCAAAACACAAACTTCACTACAAGAAAATATGTGATTTGCTACGCCCAATTTACTAGCGAATTCGCTTCTAATTCCTAGCAAACGAGTTTAGCTAGAGATAAATTATGGAATACCTATTGATTCGGCCGTAGCATGTATTGAGAGACAAATTTGCTAGAGAATTATTTCCAAGTAAGTCCGTAGCTAGAAAAACAAAAATCCTAGCAATTGCTTAGATAATCAGCAGCAAGAAAGCATTGAAAATGTAATTTCCGTAGCAAAGTAACTATAACTTATCATATCAATTTCGCAATAAATCAACAGCAACAGAACTAAGACATTACATAGCAATTCTGTAACAAATCTACAGCAGAAATTAAAAAATAAATTATTACTGAATCCTAGCAATTAGGAACTTTTAACCGTTTAAAAAATAATATATTAATGGTCTTTCTACTGCCTATTTTCATGATACCTACTGGGTACACCTAAGAAATGACAAGTTATCCATATTTGGAAATATATTATTTTGGGATAATGATCGATTTCTTTTTCAAAAGATCTTTCGCAAAGACTATGATTAAAAGCATTTATACTTTCATAGCATAAGGATCTTACTTGTAACATCATTCATCTAGGATCCGCCGCAAGTTAAAAGTTCTGAACTGAAGGGATATAGATGGAGGCCCTGAGAAACAGATTCCCAAACTTTCATCAGACCTGATTGCTTCTGATGCCTCTAAAGCATCCTTATGTAATAGTTAAACAAGAATTCATGTTGATAGCTATGGCTTCTCCTTTCTGCAGGTCAAAATGATTCAAATAGATGTGATAAGTAACACTATACAGTTATGCTGCAACAGAGAAGATCGATGTTGAGTACTCGACAAAATGATTCTACATAACAAGCTAAAACTAAGCATTTAGCTCACTGTAAACCTTGTGTGCTTACAAATAACTAATGGGATTTTTGTCAATTATGTATCATGTTTCAATTGCGAGCACGTTAAACTTCATTCGTAAAAGTAAAAAATACATGTACTACTTAAATTACCCATATGTTTCTATGTCAGACTGAAAGAATATGACATTAGTCAGGACTCATGAGAGACACATGGTTGACCATATTAAGACACAATAGATGTCACCCCAAGCAGCAGTCCCTGTGATAAGTGACTACAAAAATTCCAATTTGAATCATATTTGATCAATACAAGTTTATGTAAGGTATAGATACACTTACTGACAGTACAGGCACTAAACTTCATACAATATGATTCTCGAGAGTTGTTCATCCTCTTCTGTTTTGAGTGCTTCACTAGTAGAAGAGGTTGTATCTGTTCATGGTTAATTAACAAATTCAAATAATCATGATGTTTGTAATGAAACTGGATCACATTCAAAAGAAAATAAGCCAAGAAAAGTGTATACCATACACGCGCACGTGCAAATGCATTTCAAGAGAAAAGTCATGAATTCAAAGAGAAAATCCTACCTAACTTCCTTCGAATAGGCATCCACTGATCACAATCTCTCGAAGACTCTTCTTCGGGCTCAACATCTTTATATTCATCCTCATCTTCATTATCCTCCATAACCAAATCATTGTCAGTTTCATTTTCAAAATTGGTGGTACCCTCCAGTCCAACCTATCAAAGTGACAACATTCAATAGAAATAACCTTACAGAAAATCAGTCCGGTTTATACTAAGTTAACAATGAGAATTCAAAATCACTTCAATGTAACTCAATTCAAAAACCAAGATTGGACCTAGAATCAGGGCAGTCAATAATTTATATCAATCTAATACTGAGACATTTGATACAAGATTGGATCTCTCGCATACTAGGAAAAACCAAAAACTCCAAATCACAATTGTGAAATATACATCATTGATAAAGAGCACCAACTGTGTAGTTACTTACCACATCAAATTCATTTCCATAAATGTGTGGAACTTTTTAAAATTTATGGTGAATCTTAATATATTAGGATTAGAAAAGCCATATAAATTTGAATATATAGCATAAGATGATTGCTTCAGAAGTATACCTGACAATTAGAATAGAACTTTTTCGTATAGATTTCTGCCAAGGTATAGAGGTAATCACACAACACACTACGCAATAAATTGCTGCATGCCTCCTCAAAAACCTGAAAAATTAAACAATACACAAAGCCTGTATATGAGCGAGAGTATCTTTTTGGATTATAAAATGCTATGCAAAAATGCTTGTCCACTTTAATAATGATATATCAAGTCTACTGTTTAAAGAAAATGGAACGCATAAATATTAGTAGTATGCAGAGTCTAATCTGATAACGCATGTTACTAAAACAGCTCGGAAATTCCTCCTGGAAGGTACAAAATATAGACATCATGGATAAAATCCACAGATAATGAAAAATACAAAACTAGAACCCTTACCATTTCCTCCAATTGAACTCCAAGATGTTGATAGACCTTGTCGAACTCAGCCCTACTAACATCACAAATTTGTTTCCATGTCTTGCATTACCTGGTATCCCCACACTGAGATAAAAATTAATGCATACTACAAGTCAAAATTAAGTTTTTCGATATCTCATGAGTGTAAACTCATGAAATTTTAAGACAAGAATTGTAACATTTACCTTGTTTCTTAAGTTTACCAACACCAAATGGTTCCCAGTTCCACCAGGTACAAGGTCATAGCCTTTCTCTAACAGGCTCTGCAGTTCAATTAACATATCAAAGTCAGCAATAACAGTAAAAATTGTCGGGCTAAACAATCAATAGAAGATACACCTAATAACTAGTTAGCAATTGTTCTATATAGCACTGCTGTTCAACGTAGAAAACACATTCAGTTTACCTGTGCAAATGTCGAGGAGTTACTAAGAACATAAACCTATCAATTCTTGAATTCTGGTGTCATAGCCTACATGAACAAAAATGAAGAAAAAAATTGATATTGCATCAGTGAGACAACAAAATATGCATAAAAGGATCACTTTTCTTTTTATACCGAAGTACATATTTGCTAAAAAAACTTAAATGACTGTAGTTTCTTCAACTAGTCTAATAAACAACCTGATTCAATGCAACTGCTACGCCTGTAATAGTGTGATTGTGAGGACCACCTTGAAGTCCAGGAAAAACAGCCTGATTTATTTTGTCTTCGTAGTCATACAGCACCTGTCGTCAGGACGGAATTGAGCCAATCAAATCTCAACAAATGTTCATTACACACAATATCATGATTGACATTGGCTATGAAATTGTGTAAAAAATCAAGAATGGATTGGGGTAAGTCCAACCCCAAAAGAACGTATAGCCCTTTCTTTCTCCTCGCAGTTGATTTTCAGTGAATATGTTATATTTTAAGTAAAACCCAAGAAACATAAGGCACATACACATGTGTTACCTTACCATCACAAAAATGAAGACTTCTCTTTTATTACCAAAACCGTCTTGACTTCTCTTTTATTACCAAAACCTGAAAATAGGTAAGAACATATGTTGAAAATATAAAAGAAAGGGAAGTAGCAGCAATGTCCAATATATAAAAACAAAGTAAAAAATAAATAAAAACACTAGGTTTCAGCACTGTTCACTATTATATAATAAAAGCACATTCTGATTCTGATCCTGAAATCTTTGATATTGTTGTGATTGAGACATCGCAAATTCGTTTCCAAGAACGGAACAACCCACACTGCTAGTTGTGTTGTGATTGACTGCGTTTTTTTTAAATGGTGGAGACGAGCATACAAGGGATACTAAACAGGTCAGAAGAATTTACATACCTGATATCCAACTTTAATATCCTTGTATTGCAACCTGATTCAGTAGTTACCATAGGTACCTTCATGCATAAAATACTCAGTGTTAGTCATTATCATTAACTATCGATATTAATGGTTCCACTCAATAATTAAACTTCTAGTCTCTATCCTCTCACAGTACAGTGGCTTTTTAGAGTGAAAATACAGTGAGAAGAAATACCAGATCCTCAATCAGCATTTCTCGATCTTAACAGAGTTACTTCATTGTTGAATATACCAATTCAACTTCATACAGATCAAAACAATGAACAGAAACATAATTAACAAAAAGATTAAAGGCATTGATTACTCTAGAATATGAATCTGAAAAAAGTTAAATAAATGCAATAACCTAATTATGCTAGATTTTACAAATTCAAACAAGAGAAAACGAATCAGAAAATGAACGAGAAAACCAAAATTGAAATCAGAAATTAAAGCATAAGATAAGAGAAAAGAAAATTACATATCGTTGATTGAAATGCGATCAGAGACTCAGGAGGATGCGATCGGAGACGGCGGAGGAAGGGATTGTTCGTCCATGCCGCCACACAAATCCTTTAGAAGCTTTTTGGGTTAGAGTTAAGAGAAATGATATTTCAAAATCCTCACTTTGTAACAATTTTCTCTCTCATGCTTACGTTATTTTTTACTTTATCTCTTTATTGTTTTACTTTCCCTGCAAATACCTATTTTTTTTTTGTAAATTATAGTTGTCAACCAAATTAGTTGTTCAAATAACACTCCTCTAATTTAGTTACCTTCAAATCTTTTTCTTATCCCTTCACAAGGTTTATAATATTCTCTTTTGGTTTTAAATATTTTTATTTTCTTTTCTCCCTGTATATTTTGAAGTGTTTGTTTTCACTATCATGTATATTTTGCTGCTTTCATAATTGAATTTTCGCTCCTCCTGTTGGCATTTTGCAGCCTCAAAACAAGAGGAAGAGAGACACAAGTAACCAGCTGCTAAGGAGGAGTGACTATGGACACCTTTCTTTGAAAATATATCTAATTAACAATGGTTTCCATATCATTGAAATATCTGAAAGTACAAAAATGCCTGGTTTTCTAATTTATCTTCATGATCCATCTCTTTACTTTGTAAATAGGCTTCAAGAGGATTTAAGACAATTTAATGTTAAGGGAATAAAATACTCAGTTGCCTTCTTTTTGACTTCATGAATGTTGTTGGTATTCTGCTGATGGCCTTCAATTCTAACTTCAAATCCTATTTCAGCCACATAAAATATACCTTGAATGGCAAAAAGCATGCATTTTAATTTGTTATGGAATATGATAGTATTATCTAGATTATGAAATGACATGCTTAATGCTATAATGGATGCAAATTACTATAGAACACGGGAATGTGTTGTTAGTTTCTTAGTTTTAATATGATGTTGATTTTTGTTGGCATTAATAATATTTAGGCCCCGTTTGATTTGAGCTTATGAAAAATAGCTTATGTAAATAAATAAGTTTTTATTTTAATTTATAAACTCTCACTAACGAAAATTGTATCTTCATAAACGGGTTTTTCATAAACTACCTTAAAAACTTATAAATAGTATATAAAAACTTATTTATTTGCATAAGATGTTTTATATAAGCTCTAAAAGGGTTAATAGGTCTTTACCCCCTGTAATATAGGTCATTTCCAGTTTTCCCCCCTGTAAAATATTTTTTTTGATTTACCCATGTAGAATATTTTTGTTTTGATTTACCCCCTAATAGGCCAAACAAAAACCAATTTTTTTTTTTTTTCAAGAAATTTTCGTTTTTGTTTGGCCTATTAGGGGTAAATCAAAACAAAAATATTTTATAGGGGGTAAATAAAAAAAAATATTTTACAGAGGGGAAAACTGGAAATGACCTATATTACAGGGGTAGACCTCTTAACCCACTCTAAAATAAGCTAATCCAAACTGTCCCTTGATATTGTTTCATACAGCTTACAACGAATCTGTTTTTTTTCTTTTTCCATACTAGTATTCTACATGTCAAACTTATAATAATATAGAAGATAGGCACTATATTAGTAATTTGTCTTATATTCTAAAAGTTTTGTCTATTAATAATCTGTCTTATATGGTTAGTGTAGAAGTAATATTGATCTTGATACTGAAAGCAATATCCTTCAAAACCAATTGCATTGTATTGGCTATATGTTTCAAATATATACGATTATCTATTGTTTTGATTCCAAATGTATAACTTACTTCATTTTTATAGAGTAACACCATAAAGTGTTTGAACGGCAGGAGAGTTCAAGTTATGGTGATTAGAAAAGAATGCAATGACCTCTGCTGATGTGTTTAATCATCCTCATTTTTTTGTCATATCAACACTTTCATTTCATAAAACTATTCGCTGTTCAGGTGCATTGATACTTTCTTTAAACATATTTCTGTTTGGGTCAAACAGTGAGAGATAATAATGGAGCAGGGAAGGTGAAAGCAGCTTCAGCAAAAAGCCTATGAACCATTGATTTTAATCAATGATTTTTTGAAATCATATTAATTATTTGAAATCTATCCATGATTTTTCAATTTTTATAAAAATAAACCCACTTGGGTTGGCCTAGTGGTGTTGGCTTGAGACCTGGGAGTGTGCTCCTCCTCAAGGTTGCACGGGTCAAAGGTCTATTTTCAAATAATTATTGTATTTTACTAATAGTGAATGTATTATAGCTCATAAGACCCGTGCGGCACACGATTCATCAATCTAGTTATTAAAAACAAAAGATAAGTCCCACGTGAGTAGTGTATTGGCAGCCAAAAAACTAGTAGTTTGCTGCAGATACAATCCGTATAAAAAATTTGGTAGCATCTACCGTATTTTCTTGTAGTGCTTGCTAAGACTCAGCAGTAATGCGAATCAACGGAGAACAGTACTGTTTTTGGACCCACATCCGATAAATCAATAGATATACACAGAAAAGTTGTACACTATAAAAGCAATTGGAATCTTTGAAGTTTGAATGATAAATTCTAGTGTGGATCATTTCTATATATAATCGATTGTAGACTAGTATTTGAAAATTGTTCAAAACTCTTATGACGGTAGAAGCTTACAATTTTCCTTATCCTCACTACTATGATAGTGACTTTGATGGGTGTTAGGTCGACCAAATAAGAGAAGGAAATTAGTCATCTGATTTTTGTTTTCCTCTTTGACTCTTCATAATGAAGCTGAACTGCTGAAGCTAATGAAAGCACTTGGATACAGCCAGTCTAATATGGTGCATACAAGAATATTGATGTTGTACTGTGAACGGTTAATTGAGGGCCACTTCTTTTAAAAGTACGTTGACTATCAAAATTGTTGAAATATTTAGTAAAACTTGTGCCAAACAACAAAAATCTTACAAATTGTAACAAAATCCAAGAGCTTAAATTCTCAAGTCATTTGATTGGGAGAGCACATATGAATATATCCCTCCAGTTCCTTGGTCACATGTGATTATTATGTCTATCGAATAATGGTATTTTTTTTACAATTTTCTTTTGGATAAGGATAGAGCAAAATGACATGTAAAGAATAGAGGGCGTTCCAATGAAGTTGACACTCCACTCTAAGCATACATGTGTCAAATGCTCATATATATTATTAAAAAAAGGATAAAAATACATAAAACTGGGGAGACATAAAACCTGACCCAATGAATTCAAGTAAATCAACCCTAACGGGAATTAGAACCAAGAACAACAGTACACTCGATTCAACCCTAATTAAGATTAACGAATGAAGTTTGCGAGCACCAACTGGATTTATAAGTTGGCAAATGAACCGACTGTTAACACATAACGGATCACGTACCATCAACTTCTTGCACCATCATCAGCAAACATTAACGACTCATTCGAGTCCAAAACAATTTGTACCCTCAACAATTCATTAACTGAATTCAAAGGAGATTTAAGACCATATCAGTTGACCAAGATCAGACCAAGATGACACTTCTCAATACGGCGAATGAATCGACCACCAACACGATCAAATTCAAGTTCCAACAACCTTCTGTTAACAATAATCATAGCAAGCATCAACACTCTTTCAAGCCAAACAATCACGAACAATAGCAAGATCGTTCCTCTGTATGAAACTGGTAATTGAAATTGTTCGCCTACACGGAATCAACCAACTTCACCCACAATGACAGATCGGTGTGAGGTTGGGTGTGGTTGTTGTCACACTAGCCCAGCCTATATTTTCTAATATATATGTTATATTTTGATATATGACCAAATATAAAGTATTGGTCTAGTGGCTTGGTGGAGTTGGACAAACCTGAATGTCCCCTGTCCAACTCTCAAGTTTTGCATTTTTAGTGGAGTACAATGACAATGCTTTCTATGGTATCATTTTTATCATGTTATTTAAATTATAATTAAAAAATTAAATGTCTCCGTGAAAAAAAAGAAGTTAAATTTCACTAAAATATAAACAACATAAGGAACAAGGTGATTGACCATTTGCTACGATTAATACATATGCTATTATTTATGTAATTTATTTTGCCAAATTTTTTAGTTTTATTTCCTTAAAAAAAATAAAAAAATTAGCCCCATTAATAATTTAATCCTGGATCCGCCCCTGTTCACCCACCATTTACTGCGAAGAAAAACACACTAAGCTTGCGGCCACGAATCAACCTGAAGCAGGTCATGATCACAAAGCCATAACCCTTTTGAGCACTACAATCTGAATCACAAAAGTTAAAGGAGCAGCGTAGTGGATGCAAGCTGAAGCAACACCCATCAACGCTGTCACCACCTTCAAGAAGAGAGTACGACAATTTTTTTAAAACAACAACCTCAGCCGCCATCATCTGACTGCGGCGGTTTTTGGGAACAAAGCCTGGCTGGACGGAAACAACCACCCACCAAGAGAAACCGACCACCGCGGCGGCGTCGATGGTGGTTTTGAGAAAGCAGATCCGGATCAAAGCCAAATTTTTGGAAACGCAAATAGGAAGGAAACCCTGCACCACCTCCAAGAACGGTGGTGGCACCTGGAGAAACCAACCCCCAAAGGAGATTGGTGATGACGCAGCTGTGGAGGCTGATCGCATATATTTCTAATTTTTTTACAATTTTTAACCATAGTATGTAATGTAAATGCTTACATATATTTCTAATTGTTTTACTAATACGACTGTATTTATGGTTTATTAAATTGAAAAAATATTTTTAAAGTATATATTTTATATTTTTATTCTATTTATTTTTTTTATTATATTTTGTAATATTAGTTGACTGTAGTGAAATTTTACTTTAGGGGAGTAATTAAATATTTGTTTATATTCTTTTCATCATATTAATTTTTTGTTTAATGATATGTATGTCATTTTAAAAATACATATATTTATTTTCTATCATCATTTTCTAACAATTCAAACAGCTATCTATTTTTGTTTTTGACAAAACTATATAATTTTCTTATTTCTATTCTTACCAATTTTTTTCCTTTCCTCCATTTTCCTTTTCATATTTCCTATTCTTTCCTCCCTCTCGCTGAATTCTAGTGGTGGTGCATGTACGTTCGTTTGTTGTCTCTGTACATTTTGGGTTGTTGTAAAACCCTTCGGATTGGTTTATTTCCCCGGATACCCACGGAGAGGCACATTACACTTTTAGGCAGAATCTTATCAAAAATGGGAGAATATTGGTTGGTTCGAAATACTATGGAATTTATTTTTGTTTTTTATTTTATTTTAGTGGGACAAATTTTATGTATGTTATTCAATCTTTTGTAACTTTTTTATTTTAACCTATCTACGATTTGCAGATGGATTTCATCTCCCCCCTTATGCTTAAAATATCAAAGAACTAAATAGACTCTCCTTAAAAAAAAACTAAATTGACTCGATTTATTTTATTTATTGACTAAATTGGGTCTTGCAATATTTCTCAAGACTAAAATGTGTATTCACTCTTAATTTTTATCATATCAAGTTGTTATTTAATGATATTAATAATTTTTTTTTCGGAATCTATTTATGATACTTTATAAAGCTTAACTAAGTTAGTAGGGATATTGCATTTATATGCAGGGGCCGGGGTTCGAACCTCGGATACTCCACTTCTCCACAATTAAATTATGTGAGCTCTAGCCACTAAACTACTTGACAAAAAAAAAACAAAACTTAGCTTAGTTGGTAATGTATAATATATGCAAAGTCGAAGTTCGAACCCCATACACCATCAAATAAGATAAATACACATATTTCTTTTCTATTATAACTTTCACTTTCTTTCGTCTCCGTGAGTATAACTCATTTGACCCACTTTTTTTTTTAGGGATCCGTTGACCCACTTATTCCCCTTAAACCGGCTCACTTATTCTCCCTTAAAAGGTGAATTCTAGTTATTAAGCTACTTAACGAAAAAATTATCTTCCTTTCAATTTTTAACTTGTCCTGCTTAATTTTTCTCAAGACTATTAATTTTATTTTTATTGTTTTTATTTTTCTAAGGGACTAAATTGGATCTTACCAATTTTCTTAGGGATTAAAATGGGTTTTCACTATCAAAAGTAATGAACAAAAAGAGAATAAATTTAGTCTATGTCAATTAATGCCAATTAATTTAATGGTTGATTAATTTTATAATCAAGTTTTATACCATATTTATCAGCCTTCTATGTCCATTGCACCATCACTCTATAAAATACACTACCTAAACGCAAGAAAAAAATATATAAGAGAGGGGTGAGAGTTATATAAAATTTTAGAGATCATAAGAAAATAATCAAGGAAGATTAGTGAAAGTTCAAAGGAAGAAGACAAAGAGGTAAGTTTCAGAAATTCATCTATGTTGTTACTCGTATCATGAAGCTTCGTTTTTCATCACTCTTGTTAATTTTTCTGATTGCTGATGGGTGTGTATGTATGTTAATGCTAATGTTGTTACTCACGTATTATTATTGTCTTTTTGGTATATTTTTTTTCCTGAAGGATGGTACATATTTTTTTTTGTCAATCTCTTTTTGGTACAAATACATCTAGTCTAGTAATTTTAGTGATTAAATCAAACGATGTTTAATTCTTATGATTTATTTTGATCAGATCTAATGGCTTGTATTGATTCATTTAATTCTCACGTGCATTGTGTCTTGCTTATTACTTCGTCTTGTTATATTTGATTTCATCTCGGCATCTCTTCAATTCCTCAGAAAACATTGTTTGGATTGAGGGTTTAGGAGCGGAAGGGAGGGAAGGGTTCACTTTTATTTTTTAAATTACAAACAATGCAAAATATTTTTAAAAATAAATTAAGTGTTTTTGATGTATTATATGTTCATTTATCATGTTGTTAGTTCAATTTTGTAAAAATCATTTTATAATGTCCATAATTTAAAAAAGAAAAGTAAACTCACCCCTCCTAAATCCTCCATTCAAACACACTCTTAACCCGCACAACATTCCGTCCCCAATTTAAATATTATTATTATATTATTATTTGAGTGACTATTTTTTGCTTTAAGAAGTCAAACTAAATTGGCACGATGTCATTGAAACCATAAACTCCAAGGTCCTTAGCCAAGTGGTTTTGTGAAATGACTTATTATTATTATTATTGATAGTCAAAGTTATTATTATTATTTCCCTAAATAAAATAAAAATAATTATTATTATTATTGTTATTTGTAGAATTATTTTTTTATTTTTTTGGTCAAGTTATAGAATTATTAATATTATTGTTATTATTATTGTTTATTCAAATTTAACAATTATTGTTTCAATCTACTTAAAAAAAAAATTCTTGTGATATATCATCAGCATAATTATTTAAGATCATACCGAATAAACACCTCATTGTGAAGTATAACATTTGGATCCTAATTTGAATAAAAAAGATTCCTTGTACAACTAATATATGTTTCAATTTCATAATATCTGTTATTTGTACTTATAATGTTCATGCTAAGGTTACCCTTATTTCTACTTATAATGTTCATGTTGATGTTTAGAACCCAATTAATTTGTTTAAGCTAGGAGAATCTAATTATAAATTGTAAAAATCTGTTTGAAATTTGTCTCTTGTTACTAATGTGACATCTGCAAATATAGTGGTTTATATTGTAGGTTCATCCTGTTATTTTTGTTAGATTCATTTTTTATGACTTATTTATTTTTATGATCATTATTGTTCAGTTAATTGAAAGATGTACGGTGGTCCTAACAAATCAAAATCTGCGGTAGAAGGTTCGAATAATGTCAATGACATGAAAAATCTAACTGTCCATATGGCTGATTCAAGGGTGGATGCTTCCTATGGGACTATTGATACGCTAAAGGTTACACCGTCAGGTCCAGAGGCAGGTGTAAATGCTGCTGATGCTGCTGGCGCTGATATCAATCGTGCGGATGCTAATGGAAACCATCCAGTGGATGCTATTGTTGTTCCTCATACGCTCGAAGATGTGAAAACAAGTCTTGAAGAACTGCTTTTATCACCTGGCGCTGATATCGGTTGTTCTCTTCCGCTATCTGTTAATTCATCAAGTCCTCGTTCAGCTGTGCCTTTATCATCTGCTGAAAATGGATCTCCATCCTCTCTTGTGGCTCCAAAGTTTACCGTCTCAGCTGTTACAACTTCATCAGAAAAGAAAGAATATCCAATTGCACTTCCTAGTGTAGAAAGCAGCATGTACGCCACAGATGAATTTCGCATGTATTCGTTTAAGGTCCTTCTTTGTCCTCGTGCATACACTCATGATTGGACCGAGTGTCCTTTTTACCATCCTTATGAGAATGCTAAAAGGAGAGACCTTAGAAAGTTCACCTACAGCTGTGTGCCATGCCCTGATTTTAAAAAAGGGGATTGCAAACGTGCAGATAATTGTGAATTTGCTCATGGACTATTCGAGACCTGGCTACACCCAGATCGGTATCGCACCATTCTCTGCAAAGATGGTACTAGTTGTGACCGAAAGGTGTGCTTTTTTGCACATGTAGCTGAAGAGCTGCGTCCAATATATATGTCCACTGGATCTGCTGTTCCTTTACCCCGATCAGCTGCATCTGCTCCTAATGTCATGGACATGGCTTCTGCAACGAGCCTTTATCGTGGTTTGCTATCAGCTCCTTTTGCACTGCCTTCATCTCCATATACAAATGGAATCTCTCCCTCAAATAATGCTTGGCCAGCTCTTCACTTACCAGGAAGAAATATGTTCCAAGACATTCATGGTCAGCAGCACATGCTAAATGACTTAAGCTGTTTCTCACAGCCCCGTCCTGGTGCCATTTCAGTGAGTCGATCTGTTAACTCCTGTCCTAAGTGGGGATCCCATACTGGAAAACCTGATTGGTCCGTTAACGGAAATGACTTTGGTCGAACGCAAAGATATACCTCTTTTGAGCATGGAAACAATGCTCAAGAGCCTGATCTATCTTGGATCCATTCTATTCTCAACTAAGATAAAAGAGAAGCTTGCAGATTCTTCACAATTGCATCTGCTAAACTGAATTCCAATCTTCAAATAGAGTCTCTTTGGCTTGAGCAAATGCATCTGGATGAACTTGTAGTCTAGTCATTTTGCTTCAATAGTTATTTAATTTAGTTTAATTTCCTTAGACTGCAATATTCATGGAGGATAATCGTTTTTTATTCCCTTTAATTATTGTCATTCATTGTTTTATATTTTGTGAACTCTTTCCCTTTAATTTTTGTCATACTGGAAAACTTGAAGTTTACTTTGTTCTTGTGTTGTATAAGCTGAGTTGAACTCTGATCGTTTTCAAATTCAAACCTATGGTTATCTCTCTTGTATCAAAGAAAGCTTAAATTGTAAGCTGCAGTTTTTGCGCAATGATAAAGTTGTTGTCACGTGACTAAAATGACACAGATTCAAATCTTGGAAACAACCTCTTGTGTGAAAAAGAGTAAGGCAGCGTACGATACACCAAAATGATGGGACTCCTTCCGAACCCTGCGTATGCGAGAGCTTTAGTACTCCCGACTGTTCTTTTTATTGGTGTAACTAATTGTATTGACGAGGTAATATAAGGTAACTTCACCTTTTTAAAACCTCAAATCTTTTATTTTGAATCAAAATCAAAGACTCATGAATGAATCATGATTGTCTGTTTCACCTGATATCTATGCATTCTTGTTATGAGTGTTGAAATCAAAAGCCAACCATATCATGTTTTATAGTTTTCAATTTAGGTTTTTTTTGGCCATTGAAACATTTAACATTTTGACGGCTGAGAACTTTAAAAACCAGCATGTGGTAACAAACAATTCAGATAATTAAATCTCTACTTGAAAATGGCTTTTAAATTAGGGTTTGAACTATTTGATTGATTCAATACAATCTAATTGACACCAAGTTTAATATTACTATATCAAAAATACATTTTTTTTTAAAGGGCCCTTATACTATATCAAATACATTTACGCAGAAGAAATTAACTATGAATTAACAGTTCAATTTATGATCATACAAATAAAAATTTTGCACAATATATGTTAAGATTTTTCCAATCCAATCAAATCTTTGGCAAAAATCATATATTTAACAAAAGAATTCTTTATACAATAATGTCGTACCCCAATTTTTGATCCGAAAATCCCACTGACACGCGTCTCTCAACCCTGATCGATCTCTGATTTTCACTAAAAAATTCGGCAGAGAGGTATTTTAAAATACCTCATGTTTGGTTCCGAGTCGGGCCCTCTTCTCTATTTATTTTTTTAATTATATTCATTTTTTAATTTCCATCTTTTTATTTTTAATTAGCTTTAATTTTATTTTTAAAATTTAATCTTTATTTCTTATTATTTTTATTTTTTTTTAACTTTTAGTCTTTATCCTTTTTTATTTATTTATTTTTGTCCAAAATAATATAAGTCCAAAAATGGTCCGAGTTCAGAGAAAGTGCAGCTGTCACACGTTTCATCCCGATCCCATCTCCAGGAACAGAATTCACGACTCATCTGATACCAATCCTAAGCCAGCTTTCACACGCCTATCTGCAGGCAAGATTAGAGGAACAAACTCGTTTTTTCTCCTCCCCAAGTTATAGATTATCTGCTCCAATACTGATGTTATAAATAAAACCTACACAATACACAGAAAGGACACAAAAAAAAAATCCCACAACAAGTTCATCATCGAAACCTGCATAAAAAAAAAAATTTTTTTACACCAGCATGATCAGTCACGTAAAATCATTTCCATACTCCAACCAATGCATCAAAACACAACATTAAAACCTCTTTTCAAATATGCGCAAACCCACAACTCAACACTGCCATCGAACCACAACTATAAGCACACAAGCCGATCAACCACACAACAAATCAAGCAGTCAGGTCACAAATCAGCACCATACAAATTGGCACAAACCATCTCCCAAACCTCATAACCGTCAGGCTCAAAGATCAGACCCAACATCAACACACAGACACGCATCACCCACACAAATCGAACCTCAAGCACCGATTCACACAACAAGACGTCACCAGGCTGTACGCGTACCATCAAGCAACACACCGAGCATCAACACGTAAGCCTATCCGACCATCGCATCAAATATCGCAAAAAAATAGAGGTATTTCTCTTTTTTCTCTTTTCTTTTAGATCTAGGCTTTCGGGTTAGGGTATAGGGAATTTTAAAGACATAAACGAGTAGAAGAGAGGGAAGGAAATAGAAAGAACAAGAAATTTAAAAAAAAAGAGTTGTCTTGGACGTTAACAGCAGCGGCGCCGCTGTCCATGGCGGCTAACCGCCGCATCGGAGCTCACCTCCGACCACCCTTCTCGTCGGAGAAGAAGGTGAGTGAGGGAGGAGAGAGAACATTGAAATGAAGGGAAGAGAGAGCAATTGAAAAGGAAAATGAGAGACATTTCTCCCATAGCCTATATATAGGCTCGTTCCGATCCAGTATGCGCTGGTTCATGCGCTGGTTCATGCGCTACTGTGTACCCTCACATCCTTGGCCTTCTGATCTTGATCAGAAGGCCTGCATGCCTCACCCTTGATCCAGTCTAATGGCCCATGCATGCCTTTCATGTCCTTAGGCCCAGTTTGCTTTTTTTTTTTACTTTCTACACCCCCTTGCTTACTGACTGTACCCCTCTGTTTTTACCTTCTTGTTATTTTCATTTCTTTCTCATGCATTTCTTCTTACCTATTATTTTATATATTCATTTCTGCATCATATTTTATTTATATGTATTATCATCATCATCATTTAATTATTGATTTTTATTTATTTGCATGGAATTAGAATGTGAATTTAGGCTTTAGTGTAATTTTTTTTTTTATGACACAGAACTTAGAATGTACATTTAGGCTTAAAGTAAATTTATTTTTCCGCAAACCTTAGAATGTATTTTATGCTTAATGTAAATCATGCATGTGTGTGTGCGTGTGTGTATGCCTTTTATCTTCTTTCTAATTTAGGTTAATGGTCTTTGTGGTGATCCAACGTCACCGCAAAGTGCCACGCTTTTATTTTCTCGCTCCGATAGTTGTAGCTTTAATTCAATGCAAACAATCACAAAAAACATTTACTCAATAAACCTTGATTCAAAAAATCAAGTGATCCTTTTATTTTTCTTATTTCTTAAATCAAAATTGCAATCAACTTTAATTATATTTCGAGTCATTTCCCTTTAATATAAAAAACACAAACAAATTTGTTTTGCCATTTGGCTTTTCATTTTAAAACCTTTTTCAAAACTAATAAAAAACACACAACCAATCAAACGTTAATTTCTACCTTGAACTATGAGGTTTTGATCCCTCACGGGTATGTAGGCAAAGGACTTGTCCTTCCAAACAATAAAAAATGTAGATAAAATAGTTCTCCTTTTTTCTTTTTATCACTTTAAATTCCATTTTTAAAAGCAAGCAAGTTATAGCATAATTAATTAGATAAAATCAAGAGGTTTCCATATAATACTATGAATATTTAGGGTGCTAACACCTTCTCTAAATATAACTAACCCCCGAACCCTTAATCTTTTAAGATGGTGTTTGAATTTTTTTCCATTCTTTTGAAAATTAATTAAAAGTTCAGTCGTGAACAAAAGTGAGTCAAAAACTAATCAAGTAGCCTTGATCTCCGAAAAAATGACGCGACAAACAATATATAAATTCTATGTATTAATATTTGATTTTGACAAAAGAGAATTTTGTACTCTTTAAGATTATCGATTTTCTGCACCCTTTAGGAAATACAAGAATCTTTAAGAAAAATTTGATGTATTTAATGATTCTAAATTTTTTTCTCAAGAATAGAATAATTTATTTTGAAAGATTCACTAATTGAATTAATCAAAATTACTAAAACTAAATAGATTAGGGTTTGCGATGATACCAAGATTTATACTGGTTGAACCACTTTCGTTCTCGCTTCGTGGCATACTCTAGTCCTATCACAATGTGTCATAGAGTCCCTTTCATTTCGCATACTTTATGCTTGAATGAATGTATACAACAAGGATTTCATTTGGATGATTTAACAAGATTATTCTTTTATCCTATGATCATTAACCCCTTGACTTAATTGCATT
>Ga0228710_1003399_pt1 | contig 25337 bp, 14 predicted proteins | sample MedpolnodulmetaG_FD_177995 | JGI IMG/M metagenome (GOLD analysis project Ga0228710, IMG submission 177995) | Root nodule microbial communities from Medicago polymorpha collected in Santa Monica, California, United States - pink nodules | ecosystem: Host-associated > Plants > Roots > Nodule...
AAAAAAAAAAAAAAAGATAAGATTTGGTAGCATGCATGTGCCAAAGAATTTCAAATGGAATAAAAAAAGCAAACTTAGCTATATGGGTTTTTTTTTTGTAACAGTTATCATATGATTATGACATTTTTTTTCAAGGATGTGTGAGTATGACATGGTGTGGTATATAAATTAAAAGTGGATTGTTTTAAAAATGAAAATGCGCGAAGCTCATGGTCAATTCACCAAACAGTAAGTCATTTTTACATCTGTTAAGCTTTCGATAAATCAGTGATTTCCGATTATTTTATTAAGGGGATGTATTGGATTATGATTTTAAGGGATTTTAAAAGACTTTTTTATCATGAAAAAGTCTTGTGGTATTCAATCAAAACTATTTCTAACTTAAAAAAAGTCTTGTGGTATTCAAAATCATTTAAATTTCGAAGGATTGTTTAATAAATCAAATTTTGATGGATTTTGTGGGATTTTCTAGTGAAATTTTAGCATGAAAAAGTCTTTCATCAAAACATGATATTTCTTAAGATTTTTTTTTTAAGATTTTAGGATCTCTCTTCCTCTCTCATCCCTTCTCTCTCACACACAGTCTCTCTCCCTCTCTATTCCCCCCAACTCTCTCTCTCTCTCACACAATCTCTCTCCCTCTCTATTCCCCCCAACTCTCTCTCTCTCATAAAAATAAAAATAAATGAGTCTGCATGGAGATTTTGAGAAAGAGGGTGTGTTATGATCTTTTTTTTTCAATGAGACCTTAACATTCATAAAATTTGTTGAAATCTTTTGAAATCCATAAAATCATTTTAAATCCTTTAAAACCTTATGAGTTAAATCCTGTAAAGTCTTTTAAAATCATCAAAGTCATTAAAATCCTGCAAAGTCTTTTAAAATCCTCAAGACATTTTTAAACAAAAATTGTCTTTTAAAATCTTAATTCAATACACCCTCCTAAATTTTACGGAACAACACGGACAAAATCTAGTAATTTGGTATTTGAAACGATATGTATTTGAGTCAAAATTTTGCATCTTAATTTTAAAAAAAAATAGTTTTTATCATGTCACTTGTTCTTTAGTTTGATGTCGCTTAATATCAATTCTAAGTTTCCACCAGATCAATATATAAGTCGTCTTCTAAGGAGGCACATGTTGTATCTCCACATCATATGGTTGACTACATGCCGTCTGGCACTAATCACCATTCTTAACAATCATAGAGGGATTAACCTCGATCAGCTACAAGGTTACATTCTTAATATATGTCCTTAATATTGTTGCATGGTTAACTTGAGAATTGCGAACCTCGAGAGAGTAGTACCCCTAAGTTAACCCATGATGATTATCTTTAAAAACCCCTTTGAACACTTGGTCTCCAGAAAGTTGTACAAAGTTGTAACTTTCTATTACTTTGCAAATATCTATTTTTAAATAAGTCGTGTTCTTAACCAGAAGTTTATTCCCGAGACCTACAAGTATTTTTATTGCTTTAACATTACTTTTAGTGTTGAAACTATTGAATGATTTATTTTGTTTTTACACAAACAAGTTTTCTCGTTGAAAATTTGCATAAAGTAATTGTGTCCAAATCCTTGTGTTTTCGATCTTTTTATACTATAATTTAAGCCAATGTATAGTGACACTAGTCTATGTGTTGAGAATATATATACTATTTTAACACGCATCAGTTAGTAAATAAAATTAACAAAAAAAATATCACAAAATAAACGAGTTCTAAAGTTTTCAAAATGTGTTGGCTCAAGAATCTTATCTAACCTCACAACATGTCTATATAATTTGTTGTCAAAATAATGCTTCTACATAAAGGCTATGAGAAGTTGTGCAAAAAGTAGAAAGTCCTATTATTGAAATACTTTTTTACAGGTGGTAGTATAGACTATTGTTTTAACATGATGCACCAAAATTTACGGTACCTATTTGGCCATTAAGTACACAAGGCCTTACAAATAAATATTGGCATTTGGTACCATGCAATCTAGTTATAGTTTGCATCGTGTAATTTTATTTTTCTCTCTATAGATTCTTGTTAATAGTGTTAATTATAATTGGAGACACTGTCAAACACTAGATATAGATACTTCTTTCAACTAAATTTCGAGACTTAGTTCGTTGTATTGTGTAAGTCTATAGTTTCTTCCGTCAACTCAACTCCATTGGTGTTTGCATCATGTTCATGTATTTAAAGAAATAAAATTGTGTGCAAAACCACTGCATACGAGAGACAATATTTCTTTCAGAGAACAGGTTTTTAAAAGACAAATTGATATTCTCTTTGCCACATCAACTTATTATGCTATTGAACTCGTTACTCTTTGTATTCATCAATTAATGGTTAAAGCCACAACTTATAATGTTTAATAAAACCACTAGATAAGACTTATTTAGCCTAGCTTGTATAACAAGACAAGCTAAATAAGTTCATTCTTCTTAAATCGATTTGTTTGAATAGTCAAATATAAATTATTTTTGGTTACAAGTCAAATATACATTTAAGATAAAGAATAAAAAAATTAAGAAAGTATATATAACAACCAATTTTTTATACGGTAAAAAAAACCATTTTTTTAAAAAAGAAAATTAGGTTAAATATGTTTTTAGTTCCTACAAATTTAAAATTTTTAGTTTAGTCCCTACAAATTTTTATTCACTTTTAGTTTCTATTTGCATTTTAGAGGAGTAAAAGTATTCATTTTTTCTAAAAAGTTTTCAAAATAGAGACTATTCTTATAAACTAGAATATTATGGAAACTAAAATCACCATTAAATTTTATAGGGACTAAATTTAAAAACTAATAATTTTATAGAGATTAAAAACATATTTAATATTTTTTTATAGAGATTGGTCGTATTATATGAGTTACTACCAAGAGTGAAAAACACCACTGTAGTTTAGCATAAGTGGTTGATGTATGTAAGTTGTAAACTCTATCTCAACTTATATATATGGATTAGAAAAAGAAAGAGTGTAAGACATTCATCAACCATATGTACATCTTAACAATAGTAATTGTAAAAAATACTAAACAAAGGTGAATGAAAACTGTCCAAGTAATTAGAAGCAAACAATGTTGTATACAAAAGGCTGTTGGGAGACACAGTTGTGGTATGCCAACTTACACAAACCTTTTAATTTTTTGTTGTTTTAAATGTAAGTGACATTTGAACTAACTTTCTAATTATGGATTATTATAAATTAAGGGTGATGGGATATAACTGTTAATGGGAACCACCAAGTGCTTTACGTAAAATGGCGTAATAAACAAATTTTGTATATTCCAAATGGGTTTTTCCATGTATGGTGGGAGACTGACTTGCAACCCAACAAACCTTCCTTTGTCTTGTGGCTGAGCCAAAAAACCGATCCTAAGTAATGATAATGTTACAGGATTATAGGTGCAACTTGATTGAGCCATCTTTTGAAAGGGATATATATTTGGGACTGTTTCACAAGCACATTATAGTTTACAACACCTTATGATTGAAAAAGCTTCATTTACTAATATCTTCATTTTCTCACGAGTTTATAACTTATCTTTATTACTCATAAGTTTATAACTTATCTTTATTACTCATAGTATCTTTTTATAAGCTAATTTTTTTTTTTAGAGGATTTTCATAAGCTAGTTTAAATAGCTTATAATTTAGAGTAGTGATATATGTACAATCGTTTGTGACAACTTTGTTGACAACTTTCATTTTCTCTCTTTTCATTGGTCCAAAACAATAGAGAAAGAAAAAGGAAGAAAGAGAATAAAAATATAATGTGAGTATGAGAGAAAAAGTTATCAAAAAGTTGTAACAAAGCGGTTGTACAAATATCATTCCTCTATAATTTATCATTTTTTCCTCTCTGAATTTTATCACTTTGCTTTAATTCAAAATAATTAAAAATTCATCAATCGTCAACTAACCTACTGATTATCAACTATAAGGTCATCCGTCTTGTCAAAAAAAAAAACTATAAGTTCATCAGTTATAAATTAACTTACTATCAATTATATCCACTATTTCTTTAGTACGTAGAGCCTTGGTGTTTCTCTATGGAACACAAATCTAGGTCTTTGGTGATTGAATGAGAAAGATCATTCAAAGTTCTAATGAGAGGGTGGATGATAGCAAAGACATTTAAATTAATGACAACAAGTGATATGCACTTATATAAGATAATGTTGGCACAGTATAGTAGTAATAATGAGTAAAACTAAGATGTAAAAATGTAGGTTTACAGCGGTAAGGATGCGAGCTTGAAAATATATTCATCCATTCCACATGTGTTTTTGATCATTTGTTTTCTTATAGTTATAGATACAAGAATTTTTCTAAACGTAAAAAAAAATTATTTTTTTGCTAAAAAAATAGTGTACTTTTAATTTCGATTGCAAATAATATTTTTTTACAAGAGTAAATAAAATTGTATTATTAATTTCAAAGTTGAATTTTTAATAAGAAATTTATTTTGGACAGTGTTGTCTTTGCCAATATATTTCAAGCTTGGGTAATTAAATAAAATGGTTTTAAAAAAGGACAAAACTTAGGTACAATTCCTTAGGTGCTTTTCGTATCGTTCTTAACTAAAATACAATTTTTTTTTGGAGATAACAAACTTTAAAAGAATTATAGATTTAAAGAAATCATGGTGAATTTAGTTAAGAACCATACGAAAGCACGTAACGAATTCTCCCTAAATTTTTTCCTTTAAAAAATAAAGCAGCATAGGCCAACCAATTTGTCGTTTACTCCTTTTGGGATTCTTAAAGCGACGGGACAAGAGTGCTGCGATTTTTTTCCCAACAAAAATCTTTTTGTTTTTAGATAAAACAATTAATTATAATTATATTACTATTTTCATAATCATAAACAGTTGAATTTTGATAGAAAAAACAAGTAGTCAGTTTCATCTCTAAACTGATGTTATTCTCTCCAAAAATTTATCATTGTTAAACTATTAAAACAACATACTACTAGTACTATGCATTCATCAATCTTGTTATTTTGCACCATTGAGTGTCCATTTTCATAGAACATGTGAACAACTATTTTCCTGTGTTGAAACTTGCTTGGTAGCATAGAAACCAAAATGAGACGAGATGAATCATGAACGTGAATACAAAAAATTTACGTTCAAAATAAATTCATCTCACCTCGTGAAAATTGCTTGGTAGATATCCAACACAAACAAATTCATATTTCCTAACCATTCGCAGTTATAACGTCAAGATTTTTTTGAACCACTTTGCAGTAATATATAAAAAAAAATTGCTAACAAATGTTCCTATGAATGACACTTGTTGAGGATTTAAAAAAAGAAACAATTGATCATTTTCATATAAAAAAAGTTTTTTTTTGATCTTTTAACATGCTGAATACATAAAATTTCTACTTTAAACTTTTTATTAGGTGCTGACATTTATTAGCATTTTCCATAAACAAATTAGCCTAACTAAACTAGTTATTGCAGCCACAATAGAAGCATTTTGAACTCGTGCAGTGTCTCTCAAATAATGATGATGCTACTGTACTATATATAAGAATTCGTGCATTTTCCTGGAACTTACTGTGAAAACCGCTAATGTACTTGGCCTAAAGGTTGGTTGCTGACTTGCTGTTGGTGCTGACTTTGGATTTTTTTCCCCACTTCTACTCACAATTCATTAACCTAATTAGGTAGCACGGTGAGTATGTCTAAATTACCATGACTTATCATGATTTTTTAAAAATACCTTTATAATCTTTGTGAAATTACGATGGGTTATGCAATTCTGACATACCCACTATATCACTAAACAAATAAAAAATGTAAATGTACCTTTACATTTTTCCATTTTAACCAAAAACATGATTTTTTTTTCATTTATTTTCTTTTCCCTTACACTCGTACCTTTCCATGTTTTTCAGTCAACTTTAAATTCACAATACACAATTTTTGAAAAATATCTGTACAATAAACTATATATTTATGAGACACATTTTCTAAAAGCATTGTATAATAAATATGGAGTTTATGGTACTCAACTACTCATCTGCCGTATACTCGTGGAACTCATTTTGATATAAAAAATAATATATGGTATACGTCGTGTATGTTTGTTTTGGATTTTTTTTTCAGTAAGAAATGCTTCTGCAACTTCTCAAAAGTGAAAATTGAGTTTTCAATCATGTCTGGTTTGATTTTTCAAAACTGTTTCTATCCTTCAAAACCAATTCTAATTGAAGCTACAATTCTTAGCTTTTGGATTAACTAGAATCTATTCTTCAATAAATTTTATATTTTGGTTATTACAACCTATTATTTTCCTTTATTGCCCTTTATCAATTCTCTTTCTTTTGTTTTGTAATTAATTTGATGAACCAAATTTAATCAGAAAACTTAACGAACCAAATTAGCCCCCGAAAAATATTTATGGTCATGCGTTACCAAGTTTTGAATTTTTATTTACAATGTTTCCATTCAAATTTACTGTATTTTTTCTTTTATGCTATTTTTTTTTTATCATTTTTGCCAACTAACTCTAGTATTATTTAACTTAAATATATTTGATCAAAAATTATAAAATATATGAACAAATATTTTGTAAAAAAAAAATTGGTTTAATGGTCGTATTTATTATTTTTAAAATTAATATATAGAAAATTTATTTATTTAAATTAAATAATATATCTACATTTAGTATTGATCTACATATACATTCAACTATGTCCATTTACTTATATTTAACTATGTCATTTTAGTAATCATACATTCAAAACAAATTTTGATCAAAACTATCCAAACAAGATTAATTTGTTTAATTAATTCTGAATTATTGTATCCAAACATAAATCAATTCATTCAAAATCAATTCTATCAAAATCTATTCCGTTAAAATCAATTCTAACACACAAAGTTTATGTCTAACTTTATACGGGGATGATAGGGACCAAAGGAAAAAACATTACATCAAATTCTTCACACAAGAAGTTGGCCGCCTCAAACAGCCTACAAATGACCCTATTTAGATAAACAACTTAATTTGCAGCTTCTAACACAAACACCCTACAAAAGACCCTATTTAGATAAACAACTTATATTTAGATAAACAACTTAATTTGCAACTTATAACAACACTTATCAATCTATTTCCGTAACAAATGATAAAATAAAGTTATATTGTTTTCTTATAAACTATAAGATGTTTAAGTTAACTTGTTTCCTCATAAACCATAAGATGTTTTTATGCATGGAACTATACGTTGTTTATAAGTTCTTCTAAACAGTCTCGAAAGTACTTACGATAGTAGATAAATTCAAATAAGTCAATTCAAACGGCCCCAATGTAATTGTAACGTACATGTGTTACAAGGCAACTAAAACTAAAACAGCAACACTGTTAGGTGGCTAGTGAGGGTAAATGATATATTACTTAATTTTCTGTTGTTGAAAAGTTTAGTGAGTGAATCTAAATCTTTACTTGTAATTCTATTTCTATCGGAACATATTTACACATTACTAGCAAGAAACCCTTCCTCCACAGAGATGTATAGCTAGGTATTTTTCTATTCTTCGCGCCTATGCTTTGTGCTTGCACAGTCAAGTTACTTCTGAAGTTCTGATTGATTTCCTTCCCTATGTACCTGTTAGCAATCCCGAAAATATGATAAAACAATTTGCAATCACATATAGAATATAACATACTTTATACTAAATCTACCTATGCATGGTTCAAAGGCAAACATCATATATAATGGTAAGAACTAATGGGTGGTCTGTCAAAAATGCATTTAGTACTAGTATAGGTTTGAGTTATTTCTACTTGAAGGGTATGAGCTAGTTTTCGGATAATGTGACAGTATAAGATATAACAAATGAATCTGGAGATGATAGAAGAAAAATGCAATTAATAATTAAAATAACTCTAAAAAATATAGCAATTATTGATGGTATATACCGAGAAAACTTACCATAATTTTGGTGCACTTTTGTGAAGTTGTAAATGGCTTTTACTAAGGAACCGTGTCTCATGAAGTTCAACGACCCCATATGCCTAAAAGAAACACATGCAAGAAACATTAGTCAGAATCTATTCAACTAAAAAACAGAAAAACGAAGCTATGTATGAAATGCAACTTCTCACACTAACATCACATGCAACCTATGCAATGCATAGACGTTCATTTTTAAGGTTTGCTGCATCAGCAAACCCGTGGAGTAGCAACCAGCAACTTTGTTACAGGTTTATTTCTGATTGATTTCCAATTACATTCCCTGACCATTCAATGATTACTAACTACTTTCATTTACATGGAATTCTATTTCATATTACCAACAGAATAATCCATAATAAGCCTAACGCAGAACAAAACGCCCATGTAACTGAGTTACTGCTTCTTTTAGCTTCTATGCATTACCGTTATTGCACTTCATGAAAACAAACAAGCTACCTTTTTATTCTCCCAATGCTGATAAAGACAACAACAACAACAATAAAAATAACAATATCCTAGAAACAACTTACACTATCTCTGTATACCGAATTCTCCATGCAGGAAAACCAAGATGGCTCCTCACAGGTCCATAAACCAGTAAAAGGTCTGGTTCAGGGCCCTTGCAACCTGAGAGCAAAACAAGGAAATAAAATAAAAATTTTAAAGTTTAAACTAATAGTAGGTTTAGGAAGCAAACATACCAACAATTTGTAGTGCCTGATTCAGGTGAGGCTCTAACAATGTTTGATAATCAAGTTCTCCACCTAAGTTATGTCGTTTCAAATTCTCAACAAAAATCAAGTTAGCTGCTTTGGCCACCGCTTCCTTGCCGTCCACATAAGAAACAAATTCTAGGGTCATGTGATCTGGTACATGGTCTGTCACAACTTCATTAACTTCCTGCACTGCGTTAAAGCTAGATCTGATCAAACTAATGAAAAGACAGTTGAAGTTACAGTTGAATGAGCCATTTAATACATATTTTATATTAATGAATCATATGGATGCATAGAGAAAATGGAAATAAAGCAAAAGGGAATAATAACGGTGTTTCTCCCTCCATTGGTTTAGAGGGGGGGAGAAGACGGGGTCTTTTTCTCTCTTAGTTTGTGCATGGAGCAATTTCTAATGATTAGGTGAAAAAAATAAGAACAAAAATGGAGCCTTTGTATCACAGTATGTTCTCTCCCTTTTCACCTCACCTTAGAGAGAACGTTTCTTGTGGACTAGAAGATACTTTTCCATGCCCACTATTCTGAACCTGCCATCCAAAACACCTAAAAATAACATTCTAGCCTCATTTTCTTTTCTTGCTTTTCCCTCCTTTCATTCACAGATATCTTACCGATGCATTAAGTCTATTCAAGAATCGACTATTGACAGACATGTAGCTTATACAATATATCAACAGAAACATGTATTTCATCTACTCGTCAATAATTTCTTTAGATCCTATATCCACAAATATAGGCAGGTCCCATCATTTACTAACTTTTTAACACAAAGGACAACTGAAATGGTAAATGTATTCGACTGATTTCAGGTGAGATAACGGTTTGTTTAAATACATACGCAGGAAAAAAGAATTAGTCAAATTAAAATGAGGCGACAGTTGGATTTACCGAAACTATGTAATTAATATGGAGAAAAAAAATGAGAAACACTGCCTACTCAAAAGAATGTTAATAATGGCATCATAAACGTGGACATAAGTTTATCAATATATTAAGAAAGAAGTAAGCTGATGGAAAAATATATATTAGAGAAATGATATTTGTACAACCATTTTTTGACAACTTTTGTGACAAATTTCTCTCTCATACTCAAATTATGTTTTTACTTTCTCTCTTTATTGCTTTGGATTTTGTGTCAATATCTCATTTTCCTTGTAAATTTATGGTTGTCCAAAAAGTTGTCATACAAATGGTTGTTCAAATAACACAACTCAAAAAATTATGTTACCTCTATGGACTTTGCATTCTTCATTTTATGAAATATGGCCTCCTTTGACTTTTTCAACACTCCTGTAACGTAGAGTTCAAAGAAAACATTAAAATACAGCCCAAGTAGAAGAAAGTTTACCATCACTAATTTTCCAAAAATTTCATACCATTCATGTCATAGAGGCATACATTTTTTACACCGAGGGAGTCCAGCCACTGCAAAAGTTGTACAACTTTTGAAGTCTGATGAGCATCTTCACTCTCTATAACAATGGCAAGGTACTGAAGCTTTCCTATAGGAAGAGACTGGTATTTCTTCAATACTCCATAAGAGATGAAATAGCTTTCAAAAAAATTAGCCACGACTGATATGTAATACCATGCGCTGACAATGATTTGTAGAAAGTACCATAGTAGTTGAAGCACAAGATTTCCAATCTGCACAAAAGTTTGTTTGGATAAACTTTTCCATAAGAAAAAAATAATTACTTTATGAATCATACAATTACTATGAGTTTATTAAACAACAACTTAAATAAGTTTTTTTTTTTAAAACGGCACATTTATTAGGCAAAAAGCACCCGTACAAGATGTACTAGGCAGGCCAGAAAAACCGGAACTACAAGCAAGACACCGTGTATAAGCGGCAGTATAGGAACAAGAATGCTAAATATGAGATCAGCAACTACCAAAACATAAAAACAGCCGCCAACCAAAAAACACATAACAGCTAGGAGGATTAATAAATATCACCACACAACACTCCCCCCCACCCCCACCCACCAACAACCAAACTCCCAAAAATACAAACAGTGCCATCCGAACTACATACTCCCATCGGATACACCAGAGACCAAAGACCTCTCCCTCCCTTAGCCCGTTCCTAACTCCTCATAAGATAATCTTTAGGATTCCAACACCACTCATAATACAAACAAGTTGGAACCTTTAATCTACTCAATGTCCAACCCCAGGACAGTACCTTAATTTCCTCCACTAAGTCTTCCACCTCCTTAACCACATTTTTTAAAATTCTACTATTATTGGCATTTCAAATCACCCATATACTTGCTTGCCAAAAAACATATCCGCATTCCCTCAAAAAAAAAAAAAAAATATATATATCCGCAATTGCTTGTTCGTCACCTACCTACTCCAACACTCTAAATGAATAAAACAAGTTAGGATGAGTAATGAACGAAGAATCCAGTCTCCGTATCAACGAATACCAAACTCCACTCACCACCTCAAAAAAGAAAAGAGTCGACGTTTCGCTATCCCCCTCACACAAAGCGCAAAAATTTGGAGTGTCCGGGAGAAGAATATTACGCTTAACAAGATTAATTCTCATCGGTATCCGATCAAGAAGTTACCAAGAGAACGTCACTACTTTTGAAGGAGCCGATCCTTTTCATAAGTAGCCAAAAACACTCTTCTCAATATCACCCATCTATCCTCCCACACAATCAATCTTTCGAGCCTCCACACCCAAAAATTATCCACATGCGAGCACGAAAAACCTTCCAGTAGATCTACCTCCCAAACAAACAAAATCTCCGCCAAGAGAACTCGAAAACCCAAACTCCATCTTTCAACACCCGCATATCACTCACACTAGCTTGTTGATGGTTGGAAATTGCATAAAGTCTTGGGAATTAAGTATGCAACGATAAGCTTACCCTCCAAAAGCTAGTACGCCCTCCAGTCCCCAATTTCCTTACCACCTCTGAAATAAATCAATTCGACCCCACCCCATCTACCATACAAGAGCTAGATTCTTCCACTATCTAGAGGCATACCAAATTACCAAGGCCACAACTCACCTCCCAAATCCAAAAAGCTACCAATACAGCTTCCATACTTTTCCACTAACACCTCTTTGTAAATTGGAAAATCACTTTGAATCAATCGCCATCTCCATTTTATCAATAAACTCAAATAGACAACCCTCACACCCCTCACACCTAACCCTCCATTTGACTTCTCTATTAACATGTGCAAGCATTTTAGGTATTAGAACTTCTCCATTATAGTAAAGCCCATACATTTATTTGAACTAATAAGCTCCTATAAGCTAGAAACTAATCCAAAGTGAGCCCAATTTTCATGCTTAACACTTCTTTCAATGTAGCATTAGAGCCTGTTTGGACTAAGTTATTTCAGATCATATACTAGCATAGACATTTGAGGGGGTTTGTGGAAACAACTTATGACATCTCTCCATAAGTTGTTTTCAGCTTATTTGCATAAGCTCTATGGGATAGCATGAAAATAGCCTATAACTTAAACGAAAACAATTTGACTTTATGTTATCCTTTGTTATAGAAATGGGTTACATATAAACACTTATGTGATAATAAAAATGGAAGACTTACAGCAAGAATACAATGGTAGAAGTTGTGTGATATATCTCTAAAATCCATTAAAGTTTGACAACATCAAATCCTACTGCGGCGGTGCCGGTAAGATGAAGAGGCAGAGAAGGCGCGCCGGCAACAGAAAGGGAAGAGGCAGTGATGGGATGATGAGGGAAGAAGATGGAGGTTGCTTTAGAGAAAGAGAAAGAAACTCATATTATGTTTCTTTTATTAAATAAATTACTTATTATTTTTAACCTTTTAATCCCAACATTAAATTTGTTTTTTTACCACATGTCCCATAAAATTGTTGTTGACACATATGATAGGGCTGAAAAACACATGTAAAAGACAAAAATACCTTCTCGACAGTTAACTATCGAAATTAAGAATCGGCTGCAGTTAATTGTCGATGAAAAAAGGGAAGGAAAAAAAAAAAAAACCTCCATTGGCACTTATGCCGAGGAGCTCAAAAATGCCAAATTTTTCCCCTACTTGTTGGCTAGCGTATATATGCGTGGTTTCCATCTGTTTGTCCTGGAATCGAAACTTAAGTGCCTAAAGGTCACAACATACTATTATAACTTAACTGTCAAATTCCATTTGTTGAGCTGTAACTTTTTTTCCCTCTTTTGCCTCTCAAGGTCACAAATAACGGCTAAAAGTAAGAAAAATTATCTTTCTTTAGTGCTAGTCTTTTGAGGCATGGTTCACAATCCTTACCTACCCTCGTAAACAAATATTTCAAATTCAAAGTTTAAAGCTAGCTTACCTATAAATTGAGGATAATCAATTATTATATCCTACATCCTCAACTAAATTAACAATATCTAGAGGACATGTTTAAGTTTCTAAAGCTACACATTTTCTATATATCTTCTACTGTTTCAATTTCTAAATGAGGCACTTAAGTTTCAGTTAACACATATACACGCTAGCTCAACAAGTAGGGAAAAAGAATTGGCAGTTTTGAACTCCTTGGGACTTAAGTGCCGATGGAGGTTTTTTTTTTGTTTTTCTTTTTTTCATCGGCAGTTAACTGCCGAAAGAACTTCGGTAGTTAACTGCAGTCGGTTCTTAATTTCGGTAGTTAACTGTCGATGGGCATTTTTGTCTTTTACATGTGTTTTTCAGCCCTATCAAATGTGTCAACAACAATTTTCCACATCTATACATTGAAATGGAATAAATGGAGTCAAATGGAGGAAAGACAAACTCATGTTTAATGTGCTAAGATTTGAATATTGTTTAACCAATATTTTTATTTTAACAAAAAGTTTATATGAGTTGGACTTTTGATTTCACAATGATCAGAGTCGATCTTAATACTCAAAAAACATTTACAAATGTACCTATATAAAACAATCGCTAAAAGGTCCTCACATAAACGTAAAAAATTGAATCGACGATATTGAGTGAGTCAACTTTTTACTAAATCTATATTTATATGTAAAGCTTTGAAGGGACACAAGATTTTGAGATAACATTTGCACTTCCAATTTTATTGTTCATTTAAACTATTATATTTGTAATAATATCTCTTTTACTTGATTATTTAAATTATTAATTAAAAAATTTAAGTTCCATCAAAATTTAAAAAACACCATACGTTAGGAATTTAAATTATTAGTTGAATTTTTTTTTTGATTCGAAATAGAATAGCAAAAGCATCACTACAATAGAAACAATTTTTTTTTTGAAATAATAGAAACAATATTTTGACAAAACTAAAATAGCTTATTTTAATCATATTTGTCAAATATATTTAATCATATTATATGCCAAAATGTATATCACTTCTATATTCAATTAAACGCAGCAGAAAAATGGATAAACAAAGATATTAGTACCCGTTTTTTCGTTAGTGTTAAGAAAACAAGTACTCTTCAATACTTTTAAAGTGTCATTTAATTAGCATAATCTTTTTCTTATTTAACTATCATTTTACAGGAGCGTGGCACCCTCTGGTATAGGGTCCTTTGTGCCCGATATAGAGAGGAGGGAGGGCGGCTTTGCTGCTCTCGTAGAGGTGGAGGATCAATATGGTGGCAGACTATTTTAGATGTTAGGGATGGTGTGGGTCAGATTGATACAGGATGGATGTCGGATAATATTAATCGTCGTGTAGGGGATGGTGTGTCCACTTTGTTTTGGGTCGACCCTTGGCTAGAGGGGAAACCGTTGTGTAATCTTTTTACGCGTCTGTATGAGTTAGCGGAGAACAAATTGGACACGGTGGCTGAGATGTTTGCGAGAGGTTGGGGGGTTAACGGCGAAACGTGGAAATGGCGTAGGAGACTTTTTGCTTGGGAGGAGGAGTTATTGGGGGAGTGTATTGTTCGTCTATCTAATTTCTCTTTGTAGGGTGACCGTGCCGATAGATGGATTTGGACGTTACATGATTCTAACTGTTACACTGTTAGTTCTGCTTATTATTTTTTAACAGACATGGAGATTGATAGGCATCAGCAACATAATAATAATTACAGGTTTTTATGGCTGAAATCGGTGCCTCTAAAAGTGTTAATTTTTGCTTGGCGCCTGTTTCTCAACCGGATTCCTACTAGAGACAAACTTTTTCACCGGAAAGTCTTGCTTGTATCTGAACAGGGTTGTATTGCTAATTGCGGTATTAATGAAGACATAGAACATTTATTTCTTACGTGCGGTTTCTTTGGTGGAGTGTGGAATATCATTGCGGATTAGGGGTGTTCAAAACCGAACCAATCCAATAGGAAAACCGCAAACCGAAACAACCCAAACCGAAACCGCAAAAAACCGCATTTGGTTCGGATGTAATCAGATCATTTTCTTGCTCAACCACACGGTTTGGTTTGGTTTGTGGTTTTCATTTTACCAACTGAACCAAACCAAACCAAACCGCAACATAAGAAAAATCTTAATTAAACATATATACTCATAGAAACTCAATGGAAACTTTTATTAAATTACATACTTTTTCTCTTGTTAGATTCCTTCTTTGCTTTTTATTTAAAATCTTAGTCTTTTGCATTTCTTAGAAAATAGGATTACGTTTTGTCCATGTTTTTAACTTGGTCTATGTTGTTGGAAACATTGTAAAATGAAAATAAAATTGTAATATTTGATGAAATTTAAAACATTGCTGAAAAATATGTTGTGTTTTAACTTTTTAACCTGATTTTAATGTTGGAAACAAAAAATTTATCGTCTCGAAAAAAACCGCATCAACCGATCCAACCCAAACCGCATTAGTTTGGTTTGGTTTGGTTTGGATGTTATTTTTAAAGTCAACCGAACTAAACCAAACCGCATACTTTTTTATCTTGCGGTTCAGATGACTTTTACGTTCAATACCGAACCAAACCGCACCGCGAACACCCCTAGCGGATTGGCTTGGTTTTTCGACAACTTTCCATTGTCACTTCTTTGAACATTTACATCATTTTAGTGGATTGAGGGGCTTCTCAAAGAAGTCAATCGAGCCCATGCAGATAATTTGGTTGTCAGTAGCTTGATCAATTTGGAAAGAACGGAATAATAGAATCTTCAAAGGAAAGGAGGATAATGTGCTAGCGTTAGGTTAAAGGGCAAAGCTTCAGTCTTTTTGGTGGTTAAAATTGAAATACGCTAATTTTGATTTTGACTACCAAGAATGGCGGTGGAGTCCTTTAACTTGCTTAAACACAATTTTCTAGCTTGTTGTTCCTTGTTGTCTTTGTTTTTTTTGCGCCCTTTGGCTTGTACAGGATTGATTGTGCTCTTTTGTGCCTAGGCTTTCTGGCACACCTTGTGCTTTAGCGCCTAGAGTTGTTTAATATATATTCCATTTTGTTTTCTTAAAAAAAAAAACTATCATTTTGATAGTTTAAGGGTAAGATTTGTAAATTATATATTTTTTCAATTATTTCTACTTACTTTTCAATAAAAATATTTAATGCCGTGTATTTGGAAAATTAAGGTTGTTTTCCTTAAACAAATTTTGTTTTGTTCTATGCAAATTTGAACTTCCTCAAAACTAAATTTCGTTCTCAATTATAATAATGGTCCCATGCTATGGAAAAACGATCTACCAAACAATCGATTCATTTAATACCTTCGAAGCAAAAAATTGATCAATCAAAAATGTGCTATTTATCTTGCAAAGTTTGACAAAGTAGTATCAACATCGGGCATTCTTCTGGTTTTGTGCTGATTTCCATTTTTAAATTGCTTCTGGTTAATGGTTGTGACACCAAGTGTGTTTGCTTTAGAAGTGGGGTTTATTTCTAATGTCATCTATGCGTCAAGTCTGTAGGAACCATGTGTGTTTATTGGTTGACTGATTTGGGTGTATAAGGTGTTGTTAGGCCTACGACCTCTTTTATTTCTTTCCTAACTTTGCATCTTTTTATGCAGGTGCTTATGCTGCCTATCATCTAATATAATTTTATTTGGCTTTTTCTTAAGAAGAAAAAGTTTACGAGTAATTTATGCGGTGAGCTACTCAGAGCCTTGCGTCAAGCTCCTAACGGAAACCGGCACAAATCTTGATTATCGTTGCAGCAATGTTGGCCTTGTGACACTACACATTGCAACGAGGTACGTATAGCCCCCACATGCAAAGCTCCCGGAGCTTGACACTTCTCCCCGAGCTTCGTCCCTCATAGTATAAAGGAATGATATTTGTACAACCATTTTGTGACAAATTTCTCTCTTATACTTATATTATGTTATTATCCCCTCTCTTCTTTTCTCTCTTCATTTTTTTTGACCAACAAAAAAGGAGAAAAACAAGATTGTCACTAAAGTTGTCATTAAATAGATGTACAAATATCATTGTTGATAGTATATGGGGACAAAGTCTAAATCTATTCATAAAAAATCGTAAAAGAGTTGTTATTATCATTATTTTGTTAAATAATAAGTTCCATTGACAATTGTGTTATTTAAATATCGAATTATTCAGACCACGTGTAACACTATTTCTCTTTCTTTTTATTTTCATCATTGTGATTTAAGCGCCGGTGTCCATGTAAGCTATAACTTTTTTGAGATGAGAAAATTTTGATGCGAGAACATGGGATTTCAACACATGAGAGAGGAGAACTAGGTTGAGTACTTCCTATTTGTTTGAACGAGTAAATAAGGAAGTATTCATCATCTTTTGGTTCAGGAAAAGATCCTTCATTAGAAGAGGAGTTTTGAAGGGCAAAAAATGTTTCTTCATCGGCAACGCTCTGTTCAGAATAAAAAGATTATAGATCTCCTTCTAGAAGTTGGTGAGAGTTGATCAATTTTGCGGCTTTATTGGGAAAAATATATCTATTTATTTGAGATAAAATAATTTTATAGTTACTCTTTACCAAAATAATGAGTAAACCAAAAAAATAAGACCTATCTAAAGGTGTCTTACAAAGTCAAAGACAAATTTAGTGGTTTAGTCGCAAACAATTAGATATTGCAAAAACTATACTATATTATATAAAGTGGAAATAAAATTAAAGGCACCTAAACATCTATGATTATTTGGAAACATATTTGTTTAAATAGTATTTAAGATGTTAAATAATAATTTTTATTAATGATGATGATGATGATAATAATAGGCTAAGGAAACAAGGAGAACAACAAAAATAGAGTATGCCAAATTACGAAATTAGCCAAGCCCAATAGCTTAAAAAATCGACTCCTAAAGCTTTCTCAAATCGGACTTCTAATAAAAGAGAGAATTGTCGTGCACACTTTGCAACATATATACACCAATTTCATCCACTATTTTTTATATTAATAATATTAATACCAAACCTTAATGCTGCATCTTTACAACATACTATATAATAATATATAGCTAGATATTGGCAAACCACTGCATTCAGAGCCAAATCTTCCTGTTAATTTATATACAACATCTTGCACCAATGGCCAACAAACAATGTGTTGATCCATACACTAGACATTATAGAGGTCCCATAGTTATTGCTGTGATGATTAACTCATCAAAATGCTGTGATCTCATGAGACTATCGGCTATGGCTGGCTAGAATGCTGTCTACAAAATAATAAAAGAGACAGAAAAATGAGTATGTTATGCTTCAAATAATTTAGAGTTTAATTATTATTATAAACAAATTTTATACAAAATTCAATCATATTCATTTTAATGTATTATGTTACAGGCGTAAGCGATTTTTAACAAGTAATATTGCCTCAAAAAATAATATACTATTTAAATATGATCGATGGTATTATATATAGATTTTAATGACTTTACTGTTAGTATAAAAAAAGTTGTAAAAAATAAATAAAATGACCATCAGTATTTCTCCTTTCTACAATTTAAAAAAAAACGTTAAAGTGAAACTAATATGATTAGATGTTTACATTCCTTTATAAAATGAGTAAATGTTTATATAACAGTTTTTTATATTATTGATGAGTAACCTATATTATATACACACTATCAAATACTAGTAATTTTTTTTTCTTACATTATTATCTTATACTCCAATATATTTGACCCTATTTTATGATGACTTTAAGATGGGTACTTATAAAAATGGACCAGAGTAGTAATTTAACTTTAATGAATGGAAAACCATGCTAGAAAAAGACTATATGACGATCCACGACAACAAGTTGAAGTGTTATATATTAGAAAATGGCATGCATATATACTTATACTTACTCTATGAAATCTTTCCAATAAGTATCATTTGCTTCCTCATCCATGAAATCTCCCCAAGTTTCAAATGTTGTGGAAGAAGAAGTGTTACAACACTGATTGTTTGCATTTATGATGTTTTCTTCGCCTAGATTAACTGGCACTAAACGTTGAGTTGAAACCGGAACCAGCTTTGGAAGCGATTTCGATGATAATATTGTGGAAGAAACATCTGTGGAACCAATTTGTTCATCAAACTTCTGTGAGTACTCACATTCCTGTGATAACTGCTGAATTATTTGAGAAGAAATGTCAGTGTTGGAACCATGATGAAAGTTTTATATGTTATTATTAAATTTCAAAACATCATATCAAACTTTGTGGGCGGGGGGCGGATCTGGACTTTCAATACTAGTAGGACAAATTTTTTTTATCAAATAATTAAATAATATTAAATTTATTAAGAAGTTATATCAAACATAGTTGTAGCCATTCTTAAAAAAAAATGTAACAACCAAAATTATAAAGAAAATAATATATTTCTCATTTGTTGAGAATGAACTAAAATTATATCATTACTAATTGTCCTAAGAACATCTCTATCTATATAGGTTATAAAAGATGTCAAATGCTCTAGCAGAATACACGTGCATACGGACGGGTGAGCGCATTGTGCTATTTTTTTGGAAGCAAGTCGCAATTGCATAGAAATTATAAAAAATAAAATCTATGTATTGGTATATGAATAAAAATATAGACATATGTTAAAACCTTACAAAAAATTATTTTTGTATTAACTATGAGTAAAAATATAGACATGTGTATAAATTAAAAAAAAATGATCCTCATATTAATATACAAGTTAAAATATAAATACATGTATAAATAAAAAAAATAGGTTCTCTTATATGAGTAAAAATATAGACACATGTATAAATTACAAAAAAAAAATATGTCCTTGTTCGTATTAACATATGAGTAAAAATATAGATGGATGTATAAAGATAAAAAAAAAATTAGATGTCCTTGTCCTGTATTAATATATGAGTAAAAATATACTTTGAATCTATCAAAAAAATTATATATATATATATATATATATATAAAAAAAAATTGGACCTGAACTGGTGTGGCATTTGCCACACCATGCCCTGTTCAGGTCCGTCCCAGTTTGTGGGGCAATGAATTATGTAGTCTTATATCATAATTGGGTTATTGTACATGTTAATAAGTTTAAAGTAGTTAATTTGACTTAGAAATTGTGCATTTTATATTAAATATGTAACTTTTTAATAAATAATTGTTGTTTTTTAATAAAAAGTTACTACTTTTAGTTGCTTTAACATATGCAATATTGTACAGATTAGACAAATCCATCATAATTTATTGGATTTTGCTAATGAATATCCTACTAAGGACACTCTTTAAGGATACTTAATTAAGAAATGAGTATTTTTAACGAGTGCCCTCGAGACACTAGTTAACATTTCCCATTGAGAAATTATTCATTGAAAAATATTTCAATTTTCGATGTAGTGAATACGCAAATTTCCATAAAAAATTACTATCCAAAGTCCTTAAAGAATGTTATTAGTACACTCGTTAGCATTTCCCTTATTTATATCACAATTGCTCACAATATTTGCAGCACTCAATGTTATCTATTGTAGATTATTAAGAAGGTCTAGGTGATTCTACCCCCATTTGCATTACCTTTTTCTTCAAATGTGTGTTCCAAAAACTCTTAATTTCATTGTCACTCCTTCCTGGAAGATGTGTTGCTATAGCTGCCCACCTTATAGCAACAAAAATAAATCAAACATATTATATATTCAAAATCAAATCACAAAATAAACTTTATTTGCATATTTAATACCATACATACAAGATTGATTAATTTGTACGGAGAATGTTAACCAATGACCTCCGAAACACTAGTTAAAAAAGCAAAACAAGTAAGTTTTTATGACAAAATAGTGTAATTATTATTTCATTAAAAATAAAACTTACATTTTAAAGGCAAACTTTTCATTTGAAGATCCTTTAACTAGTGTTCGGGGCACTGGTTAACCAAACTCAATTTGTATATCAGAATAACATGATAGTTTTATGGTATGTTTGTTAGATATTATAAAAAAAAAATTGAGTTTTTTTTACTGTTGTAGTAAAAAGTTTGAGTTTGATATTTAATAATTTAGAGATTAATTTTTTCAAAATCAAAATCATTTTTAAAAAAAAAAAGAATTCAACCATGACTTTTAAAATAAACTACTCAAAACAATTTTTTATTTGAAACAATTATTAAAAAAAAAAATTCATCAACCACCTAGTTTTTTCGAAATCCGTAACAAATGAATTAAAACCAAACAAAAAAAATTGTACTCCCTCTGTCCTTTAATAAGTGAATCTTTAAAAAACATTGTCCTAAAATAACCGTCTCATTTCACTTTTCAATATAATATTAATTACTTTTTTTAAATTATAACCTTAATTAATACTACTTTCATCACTTCTAATTCAATATATTCTACTTTGCATTTATGATAATCGTAAATGCACAAATTCTTGACAAAACACTTAAAACCATTTTCCTCTCTCATTCACTAATACATTTTTCTTAATAAATGTGAAATGAGCAAAATGTACACTTAAATAAACAAACAACTGTTAATTCTTTCTACTTAACATCAGGAATACTATAATGAGAGTCCATTGATGCAATTTTTTTGGAGACAATATTTTTTAAACAAACTAAGATCACTTTAGAAGTTTTAATTCATATTTACAGGAATTTAAAAAAAAAAACTAAAACAAAATTTATAAACTACTTCAAATTGTCTAATAGTAATATATACTGCTAATTTACACCAATCTAAAAACACTGGTGTAAATTAGCAAACTATACCCATTTGCTTTTAAAAAAAAAAAAGAATCTTCATTATTAGAAGTCATTTAAATTTAAAGGGCGGTTGGGTCAATTTAACAATATTATTCAAAACAATAATATATATAACGTTTGCATTACTAGCTTCCGTACAATTATAACGTCATTAAGAATAGTTTTTGTTTTTTTTTGTCTGAAACAAGCCTGATTGCCTTTTCCGTACAATTATAACATTAAGAACAGTTTTTCTTAAGAGAACAATCCTGATTGCCTTTTCGTTAAAAAAAAAAAAACATGATTGCCTTTAAAAAATTGTTCATTTTTATAAGGAAAAAAGAAATAGTTTTGATGCATGAAAATGGTTCTGCAGATTTATTTATAAAAAAAAATAGTTTTAAGGAGACAAAATACCTATAAACCTACATGCTTTAAAAACATGAAAAAATAGAGACTGATGAAAACTTTTTTGCACGTAAATTAGTGAGGTTGGGTGAAAATAATCCTGGTATTTATATATGTATATCCTTCTTTTTGTTTTTTCATCTATATGTATATATTTTTGTTGCAAGTAAAACAAATTTTTTGTTGCACTTCAAAATGACATTTTGGTGTATACCTTACTATTTTGACTTTTCCACTCACGGTCGGAATAGCTTCTTCTACATGATTTTGTACAACAAAAAAAATGCTTCTTATACATGTTAATGTTACTGCCATTTTAGCTTTTTTGCATGATCCCCTTAATTTTCTAATTTGTTTGATTCACATGGGTTAGCGAGTTAATTAAGTAGCGTCATTGCGTTGAGGTTATTCATATAAGGATGGATCCTTGATCCTTCTAATATGCATGGTCTCTGTCTAAATTTGAAGTTGTTTTGATTAGCTTATCTTGAAAATCATTTTTGATATAATAGTTTTACTTTTATTAATTATGATAAATAAAAACATGAATAATTCTGATTATTTTTAAAAAATCTCTTAAATTAATGAATAACAAAATCATTTTTTTATAATCAGACCGTGAATGAAAGGAATAACAATGAAGCTTACTTATTTCCATGAATTGAATGTAAATTGATGATAAGATGCTCTTCTTCATCAGAAAAGTTTCCATGAACTAATTTTTTATCTTCTTCTGGACTCCATGGACCCTTCTTCAAACCACTTTCATCATTGTTTGGTGTTGCCATCATCTCTCTGCACTTACATATAATTTTTTTGATTCAGTTAGAATTAGATGATTGCATGCATGACCAAAATAGAAAGATTCATAAACATCATTTGAAAACAATGCAAGTTGTTAAATTTCAATTAGAGAAATATAACAAAAACCATTCATGAATACAAACTTACTCTATTAAATTTTTCCTATAAGCATCATTTGCATCCTCATTCAAGATATCTCCCCTAGCTTCAAAGCTGCTGGAAGAAGGATTAAAATTTATCATGTTTTCTTCGCTAACCTTAATCGGTGAACATTGAGGCGAAACTGAAACCAGCTCTGGAAGGGAATTCAATGATGATATTGCAGTAGCAACATTTGTCGAACCAATTTGTTCATCGAATTTCTCAGAGTACTCACATTCTTGTATTGGTCGTAATTGCTGAATAGGGGCCTCAAAATTTTGCAAATTAGGCTGAATTATTTGAGATGAAAAACCAATATTGGAACTTTGTAGGTCATTATTAGAGTGAATATTATTAAATTCCAAAAGATCATTTATCAAACTTTCCTGGGGAAGTGAATATTGTGACCTTAGATCATTAATGTCAAAATTGGCTACAATATTTGCAGCATTCAATATTATCTGTTGTAGATAGCTAGGAAGGTCTATGTAATCTGTTCTTGGCCTGTGTGTCACCGGATCTAACCCCTTTTGTATTAGCTTTTTCTTTAAATGTGTGTTCCAAAAATTCTTTATTTCATTATCAGTCCTTCCTGGAAGATTTCTTGCTATAGCTGCCCACCTTATAATTATATATAACAACACAAATAAGTTAACCATATTCAAAATGGTATCACAAAATACGGCTTTATTTGCATCATTCATTACTATACATACAAAATTTATTTATACTGGAGAAAACACGTACGGTGTTTTTCTATGAAATTTTAATTTTTATTAAAAGTATAAATATAAATGATTGTTGCTTTTAAATTATAACAAACAAAACTAACTTTGTTTATCTATTTTAATAAAACCAACAATATAAAAAAATATAATCTAAATTCTTATCTTTTAATGACACCAACAACAATCATTATTATATAAAAAATTGGTTTAGCGTATAAAACTAACTTTGTTTATCTATTTTAATAAAACCAACAATATAAAAAAATATAATCTAAATTCTTATCTTTTAATGACACCAACAACAATCATTGTTATAGAAAAAAATTGGTTTAGCGTATAATTGTGATAATGAAAAAGTCAGTCCAAAATCTTATATATATACTCGATCTAGTTTGTTACATTGTTTAAAGCATAAAAGAAAAAAATGGACATATATTCATATTGTGTTTATTACATTTTTTTTTTAATTTTGAATGCACTCCCATCAATTATCTTTTTTTAAAAAATAAAGGATAAAGAAAAAAATATTGATATATCGTGGACCATAAATATTAAATTTGTTACACTTTTTTTTAATATTTAACAGAACGGTTATAAGGTCAGTTTTGAGGGCTAAGTACTCTTGTACTTCTCTCATTGTATCAATAAATCAATTTGGTGTTAAAAAAAGTTATAGGGGTAGTTTGTTAAAAAATTTAATTTTGATATTCAATAATTTTTTTTCGACAAACTTTGTTATTCAATAATTTATAAAAAAAAAATTTGATGTTATTTTTAGAAATATTGAAGTAACTTTGTGTATATTCCTTAGAATGTACCAATACTTGATGAATTTTTAGAAAAGTAATATACAAAAATTGATAAATTTGTATGAAGAAGAGGAACTCACAAAAGTAAAAATAACCTTTACTCAAAATAAAAAAAAAGTAAAAATAACCTTTCTAAAAATATCAATTTTTGTATATTCCTTAACAAATAAACAAGTCATGAGTCAAAGAAATAATTGATGAAGCTTGCTGCCCCTCAAAAAAAAAATTAAAAAAATTAGGAAGCTTACTTATTTCCAAGAGTTGAATGTAAATTGATGATGAGTTCCTGTTCTTCATCAGAAAATTTCCCTCTTTTAATATCAGGACTTAAGTAGTTTGTCCATCTTAGCCTACAGCTCTTTCCACATCTGTTTAATCCTGCACGCCTTGGAAGATCTCTCCAACATCCAGGACCATGTTTCTGAATGTGATCTACTAATATTTTATCCTCTTCTGGACTCCATGGCCCCTTCTTCAGACCACTTTGACCATTGCCTGGTATTGTCATCATCACTGCACTTGATTACAAGAAAAAAAATTTATTGTACATCAATAAGTTTGATTTATAATAGTAGATGATTTGCATGCATGGCCAAAATAGAGGTGGAATTGAGGATTTAAAACTAATGAACATGTACCTTACACTTGCTTTTTTTTTTTTTTTTTTTTTTTTT
>Ga0228710_1003400_pt1 | contig 25331 bp, 20 predicted proteins | sample MedpolnodulmetaG_FD_177995 | JGI IMG/M metagenome (GOLD analysis project Ga0228710, IMG submission 177995) | Root nodule microbial communities from Medicago polymorpha collected in Santa Monica, California, United States - pink nodules | ecosystem: Host-associated > Plants > Roots > Nodule...
TTAATTATAATCGATAATTGTAATTTTATGTAATTATAAAAACAAAAATATAAAATTAAATAAGAATAAGAAATAAAAGGTGGTGGGGTAGAGTGTTGAATGAAAAAACCATTGGAGAGGGTAAAAGAATGAGTGTTGAATTAAGAGAGAGAAAATGATGTGGAGTGTTGGGAATTGAAAAAGTGGGTGTTGAGTGTTGTTGAATGTTATTAACCATTGTAAATGGTCTAAGATTTTACAATTTTGGTGGGGTTTCTTATTTACTCATTGTTGTCATACTCCTCGAAAGTAGGAGACACATATGTAGGATGGTTTGCAAACTTGCGAATGCAACAAAGTTTATAGTCTTAAAAATGATAAGTTTATTTGTGAGGCTAAGAAGATGGACATCTTCATCTTTCCAAGAGAACCTCTGTAGATATTGCCAACAATAACCTTCCTAAACTAATTCTTCACAAAATCTATGTCATTGAAATCGTCCATGGCATCTTTCAAGCCCCGATAGAAACATGTTTAGTTCTTTTGTGTTTATGTCAACATATTTCATAGGGTTGGGATAACAAAAGCATCTGGTCCACTCTACTTACAACATATAAAATGTGTCAACATTGCATTGTTTGTCCCAACAATTTTGCATTGTCTAAATGACAATGACTATATATACGAGGTAGCTATATGTAACCATTTGAGTTACTTACAACGGAACGAAAACGTGGAAAGCGCGATTTGACACATCCTACCCAATCTCTAAGCTCATTGTGATCACGAGTAGAGAGATGAAACTTGATGAAATCTGAATATGTTTTTGAGTATGGAAAAGGCTCAAATACATTATCCCAAGAGAAATTTGGATTAAAAGTATCCTAATGCAGTCAAATTAATAACATGAGCGAAAAAACATATATAAAAAGGCAAAAATTAAGGCTTGTATTAAACACCATAATACCCCTGTCAGGTTTTGTCCACGTATCAACTCACTCTTAGTCTAGACAAATGTTCTTTTAGTGATACTTGAAACACAATAATTAAAAGGGCTAATAGGAAGACAAATAGACTTGAAAAATGACTTGTTAACTGCATTTATACTAGTTAAGCATATTTCTGCCAAAAACCTCACTGGTTTCAGCCAGTGCCAAAATACAAAAAATTAGAAAGAAAAAAATTTTACAATCAGGTAATTTAATGCATTTGAATATGTTATGTAATAAAACACTGCATTTAATACATAAATGTATTATGATACATTAAAGATAAATATGACAAACAAATATTGTATTACATAATCAAGTTGAGAAAAATAAATTTTGTTAAAAAAAATAAATATAAACAAGAATTGGCTAACAATGTGATACATACAAGTTTAAAAAAGTTGCATTGTGATGCATGTTGAGAAAAGTAATGTTTGTGACACATACAAACACATAAGTTGAAAAAAAATTTATTATGATACATCAATGATAAATATGACAAACAAATATTGTAATACATAAATGTATTATAATACATCAATGATAGATATGACAAACAAATATTATAATACAAAAACAAGTTAAGAAAAGTAATTTTGATAATAAAAAAAAAATACAAATAAGGATTGACTAACATTGTGATGCATACAAGTTTAGAAAAGTTGTATTGTGATGCATGTTAAGAAAAATAAGGTATGTGATACAAACAAATACAAATAAGTTGAGAAAACTTTTATTGTGATACATCAAGGATAAATATTACAAACAAATATTGTAATACATAAATGTATTATGATACATCAAGGATAAATATGACAAACAAATATTTTAATACAAAAACAAGTTGAGAAAAGTCAATTTTGATTATAAAAAAAACATGCAAACATTGTGATACATACAAGTTTAGAAAAGTTGTATTGTGATGCATGTTGGGAAAAATATGGTTTGTGATATATACAAAAACAAATAAGTTAAGAAAACTTGTATTATGATACTTCAAGGATAAATATGACAAACAAAAATGTAATACATAAACAAGTTGAGAAAAGTAAATTTTGATAAACAAACAAATACAAACAAGGATTGGCTAACATTGTGATATATATAAGTTTAGAAAAGTTGTATTGTGATTATGTTCAGAAAAGTACGGTTTGTGATACATACATATCCAATTCAGTTGAGAAAACTTGTATTATGATAAATCAATCATAAATATTAGGCTAAAGTGCATTTTTCCACCCCTAACTTTAAAAAACTTGCAATTTTAGTCCCCTATGTACAAAAACTACAATTTTGGCCACCTAAGATTTAGCCCATTTGCATCTTTGGTCCTTTTAACTAATTTTGACCAGTCAATGCCTGTGTGGCACGCCACGTGTGTAATTGTCGAATTAAAAAAATATTAAAAAAGCATATAATCATTTTTAAAATTAAATAAATGAAAAATTAAATTAAAAAAAAAATAAGGAAAAAAATTAAAAATAAAATTTAAATCTCATGTTGTTTGTTGAATTTATGAATTTATGAAGATAATGTTGAAGAGTGTGTTGAAGATATCATTCCATTTTGATTTCTTTTACTTTGTTTAGATTTGGGTTTTATTTTTTAATTTTTTCTGATTTTTTTATTTAAATTTTTCATTTATTTAATTTAAAAAATGATTATATGTTTTTTTGATATTTTTTAATTCAGTAATTACACACATGGCGTGCCACGTAGGCATTGACTTGTCAAAATTTCCAAAGGGACCAAAGATGCAAAGGGGCTAAATCTTAGGGGGCCAAAATTATAGTTTTTGTACATAAGGGGCCAAAATTGCAAGTTTTTGAAACTTAGGGGACGGGGGAGTGCACTTTAGCCTAAATATTACAAACAAATTTGTGATACATAAACCACTTAAGAAAAAATAAATTTTGATAAACACCCCTAACCAAGACTAGAAACCAGAGGAGAAATAAGACACAAAAGTAGAAAAAAAAAGTAATGTACTTGACTAATATAAGTAACAAAATAAAGGTAGCCACCTGAATCAGACACTCAAATTTCGTAGGGTCTACATGTTTGATATTGTGGGTAGCTTTGACTAATTTTTTTACCAACCAATTCTTTTCTAAAAAGTGTTTATACACTAAGCAGTCAATCATCAAATCAAGCAATCCCTAGGAAGCTGTGAGGCTAAGAGTATGGACATCTCCATCTTTCCAGGAGAACCTTTGTGGCTATTGTCAACCATAATCTTCCTAAACCTTCACAAAATTTATGTCATTGAAATAGTCTATGACATCTTTCAAACCCCAATAGAAAATCAAGTTTTGTTCTTTTGTGTTTTTGTCAACATAATTTGTAGGCTTGGATCACAAAAGCATCTGGTCTGCTCTACCTGCAACATACAAAATGTGTCAACATTGTATTGTTGTCGCAATAATTTTGGATTGTCTAAATAACGATGACTATAAATATGAGGTAGCTATATATAACTATTTAAGCTACTTACAATGGAACGAAAACGTGGAAAACACAATTTGACCCATCCTACCCAATCTCCAAGCTCATTGTGTTCACAAGTAGAGAGATGAATCTTGATGAAATGTGAATATGTTTTTGAGTATGGAAAAGGCTCAAATACATTATCCCCAAGAGAAATTTGGATTAAAAATATCCTTCAAAACAGTCAAATTAAGAACATGAGCGAAAAAACATACATAAAGAGGCAAAAACTAAGGTTTGTATTAAACAACATAATACCTCTACCAAGTTATGTCCACGTATCAACTCACCCTTAATCTTGACACATGTTCTTTTAGTGATACTTGAAAGACAATAATCAAAAGGACTTGAAAAATGACTTGTCCACCACATTAATACTAGTTGAGCCTATTGCTTCCAAAAACCTCACTGGTTTAGGTCAATGCGAAAATTTGTTAGGACAGCAAAATGAACTCCTTATAGAAAACCATGTAACTAAAAATGACACACGAGTAGGACAAAAATTTAAATTTTATGCATTTGAATATGTTATGTAATAAAACATTTTTGTAATGATAAATCCATCTACGTCTCCATATACTCCTTTATGTTCTGCCCATGATTTAAGACATCTTAGCATTGATTGAAAAATATGTAAGACAAGTGATTTGAATATAAGAGACCACAATGTGTTGGGACAATAACAGAACATTTGATAATCACCTGAACATTCGAAGCTAGTTGCAAAATGCATATATTTGCTCGCATTTTAGACAAGCTTTTCCAACTCTTATCATCAATATTCCTTATTTTCTTTTGATAATCATCAAAATTCCAATTGAATAGCGGGTCTTGTATGACTATATCCTAGAAGATAATTAATAACATAACCACTCTTATCTCTCTTTGCTTAAGTTGTAACATTTACAGCCACCAAAGCAAGAGAAAAAAACCACAAAACATAAGCAATTGTTAACATAGCAAAATATCTCCATAAAATTATTAATAAAAAAAGTATTGTGATGATAAACATCCCTCTAATTTTATAATAAACAATGACCTAAGGTCTTTGGACTATATATGCACGTCACTTTCCTATATAACCATGTTAATGATTCTGTTAAAAGTAAAAGCCAATGCTTTTTATATGTTATAGACAATCTTCATCACATTATCCATTGAATTGGTGAATGTAATCCCCTAAAACCTAATATTGATACGTAACTCAGATGCAGTAGTCCAAATTTTTAGAAAATTATATATCTTTACTGACATTGGGGACATATTATAGATTGAACCGAACATATAAAGGATCTATCAAAATCTCATCAAATATAAAACGCAAAAGAGGAATTTTCGCATTGTTAACACATTGAAGCTCTGATACTTCAAGTCTCCATTTGAGCATGTGGTGTAGTACCTCATAAAAGTCTTTTTGTGTATGGATATCACATTCCACAAGAACTAAGAAAATTAACACAAAGGTTTGAAGAAAAGTGATATTGAATAAGATTTTATTAACTTATAGCAATAGAGACAAAGTTAGGTGCAACACACAAGGCATCAATTTAAACTCCGATGTATGAACTTTAATAGTGTGACAAGTTTAGAAAGAAAGAAATTTTTTTTGACATGTGATCAAGTTTAACAATTTTGAAATGACAATACTAGTACGTAATTAAACATAATTTTAAACAATTTTTTTAATAAATAGTTATTCCAAAGCCATAAAATTCGTATGTCAATATGTTGGCAGATGTAGGAACAATGTGGTGTATTTGTGCAACCTCCTTGATCCATAATGAGACTATATGGAAACATAGTAATTAATTAATTAATAGAATGAAAGTTTTGAAAAGTGAAATTTGATAAACAAACCGATGCAAACAAGGATTGACTAACATTGTGATACATACAAGTTTATAAAAGTTGTATTATGATGCAAGTTGAGAAAAGTAAGATTTGTGATACATACATATACATATAAGTTGAGAAAACGTGTATTATGATACATTTAGGATAAATATGACAAACAAATATTGTAATCATAAATGTATTATAATACATCAAGGATAAATATGATCAAAAAAAATATTGTAATACAAAAACAAGTTGAGAAAAGTAAATTTTGATAAAAAAAAAAATACAAACCAAGATTGGCTAACATTGTGATACATACAAGTTTAGAAAAGTTGTATTGTGATGCATGTTGAGAAAAGTAAGATTTGTGATACATACAAATACAAATAAGTTGAGAAAAATTGTATTATAATACATAAAGGATAAATATAACAAACAAATATTGTAATACATAAACAAATTGAGAAAAATAAATTTTGATAAAAAACAGATACAAATAAGGATTGATTAACATTGTGATAAATACAAGTTTAAAAAAGTTGTATTGTGATTCATGTTGAGAAAAGTAAGGTCTGTGATACATACAAATACAATTAAGTTGAAAAAACTTGTATTATGATACATCAATGATAAATATGACAAACAAATATTTTGATACATAAACAAGTTGAGAAAAAGTAAATTTTGATAAACAAAAATACAAACAAAGATTGACTAACATTGTGATACATACAAATTTAGAAAAAGTTGTATTGTGATACAAGTTGAGAAATGTAAGCTTTCTGATACACACAGATACAAATAAAATTAGAAATGAAACACTCTCTCCCCCTTATAAAATAAGAAAAGAAAAAGATTATTATTTAATGAAATGACAAAAGTACCCCCTAATTCAAATTTAGTATTCAATTAATTTTGAAAAAGAATTTTTTTTTTTTTTGGCAAAATTACACAGTATATTTTAGTTTTTGTTGTTACTCCTCCCATCAATTTCAGCACCAAACCCCCTTTTTATTTCATTTTTATTGGAAAAATTAATAATAATTTTGAATTGTTTTGGTTATCAATTAAGTTAATTATAGTATTAATTTTTTTAATTATAAAATATGATAAAAATGCACAAATTAATTGTTTTTTATGCACAAGGACGAGTGGACAGTGTCAGATCCATTTTACACTACTTTTCTAACATAAGGTCAAAAGATTCATTTTTCTGACGCAAGGACAAGTGAATATTGTGAGATCAATTTTACTTAACTTCATTTTGTGCACAAAGATGGGTGAATAATGTCCGCTTCATTTTACTTCACGCTTCTTCCATCTCTACAATCTGGTGAAATACGAATACCTTCATCCTTACAACACCACTCCAACAAAATCAGAGTCACTCATATTCTTTTCACTCTTGCACCTAAACACATTTAATCATTCTAGTTTTATGTCAATCCATTATCATGATTCATGACTCAACATCCACAAAGCAAACACCCCAATACCAACCTGAACGCCATTTGACCTAACTCAAACACGAGAGTTTGACCAATTTTATCATCCTTCTTTAATTTGACTAATTTTATCAAGACTACAAACAAAATGAATCATACAATCCTTCCAAAAACATTCAATCAAGCAAGTAAATCATCTTTCTCAAGTATTCAATTTGACCATACCATTGTTCCCAAGATTACCATCCAAATGAATCATACCATCTTTCTTAAGACTTTCAACCATTTGAACCTTAAAATCCTTCCTAAGACTATCAACCATATGGACCGTTGCATGTGACCACCCTAAACAACAACGTTATGAGTCCTCACAACGAAGAAGTCAATGAGTCAATGTTAAACAATATATTAGCATCAATCTCTAGACTACAAGGCAGTCAAATCTGATATGTTAAGTTTATGGTTGATTGTGTTGGATGTGTTTGGAGGTGATATCATCATTTTTAAAGAAAAGGCAAATGTGGGAGATCAAATTTTTGAATGGAAATCATACATGTACACAGGGGCGGAGGCAGGTAGAGCCTTGTGTGGGCACCTGCCTCCACAAACTTTTGTAAAAAATAATAATTTTAATACTGGTAGCTGCCTTTATCTTCCAAACTTCATGAACATAGGCAAATAAAATGGCAGCTAAAATATTCCTCAATCAACGTTAACGGTGAATTTCAATTGGTGTAGATAAATATGATACCACATGCCATTTCAGAGGGAGTATATGTACAATATTTTAACACATACGCACATCATAGACATTTTTTTTAATCTCCCATTCTAGAGGAAAAAAGAGATGGGTTGGAGAATTAGATATTTTTTTTTTAATTTTCTTCACAAACATAATTATGTATTTTTATGTCATTTTATATTTATAAAAGGTAAATTACTAAACATTTAATTTCAATCAACTAACTTTTTAACTATAAACCATCAAATATCTTATAACTTGTGTCGTCAATCTCTAAAAAGTGTAAACAAAGCTTTATTTAATACAAAATTTATCTTTTTTTCCTTAATAAGTGTCCAAGAACACCAATTAGCATGACATGTTTTTTTATTATAACAAACAACAATTCGCTCTGCATCAAAAAAAGTGGAAATTCACCGTCCCACTCCCACGGCCAAGGAAACGATACTAAACTCACACCCAGTCTCGTCAATCTTCTCCTTCTCCTTTTATTTTCTAATCTTGTCTCTCAAGTCCTCTTCTCCCTTTATTCTACTCTAGATTCCTCCATTACTGATTTTCTAAGAGGTAAATCTAAAATCTCATTATTTTAAATTTATATTTTGCAATTTCAATCTTATGTATTCCGGCCTCCCTTCTCCCCCTTCTTAACTCACGACCGGCGTTAGGGTTCCTTTATTTGGGGAACGCAATCAGCTTTTACCCTGCGGCGGCCATGTTTGATTGGCAGGCCGAGCTGTCGCGTCCCTCACCCCTCCCCACAGCTGCGAGGGCTGAAGTTTACACATCAGCGGTTGCACCGCCTGTTTCCTTTGCACAGGCTCTGACCGGTTCCACCAAAATAGCTTTGAATGATGATCTGCCCCCGCCTCTAATTAGAGGGGAACAAGTGAGTGTTAAAATCACACAAGAGGTTTACGAGAAAGGCAAGGCAGTTTGCAAAAATAACTTGAGGGGACGACTGATTTTGATCAAAGGCGATAAACCTTATACAAAAAAGGATATTCAGATGAAACTTCAGAAAGTTTGGATAACAACAGCCAGCTGGAGCATGACATCGTTAGGCCGGGGATATTACGAATTTTTCTTTGCTAATGAGAACGATAAGAGAAAGGTCTGGGTAGCGGGCACCGTAGATTTGAAACCTGGTGTCCTAAGGCTTTTTGAATGGACCAAGGATTTTAATATGCATAATCAACGTAACACCCATGCTCAGGTTTGGATTCGCCTTATGGAGTTGCCTCAGGAGTATTGGATGGAGAGAACCCTCCGTGAAATTGCAAATGCGGTTGGCACCTCGCTTCTAATAGATAATGCGACTACCAATCGGTTATTTGGGCATTATGCTAGAATTCTCGTAGATATGGATTTTACCTGCAAAATATTCTATGAAATTATTGTTGAAAGAGATGGTTTCGCGTTTCCCGTTGAGGTTGTTTATGAGCGTATGCCGGATTTTTGCACACATTGTCAGAACATAGGCCACGTTGTTCAGGATTGTTGAAAGAGATGGTTTCGCGTTTCCCGTTGAGGTTGTTTATGAGCGTATGCCGGATTTTTGCAAACATTGTCAGAACATAGGCCACGTTGTTCAGGATTGTAGGTGGCTCTACCCCCGGGAAGAAAAGGATAGCAATGCAGAAAAGGAAGTGGTTGTTCAAGGGAAAAATCAGGTTCCAACAAAAAGACTTGAATGGGTTCCTTTAAAGGATAACCCGGCTGGAATAGGTTCTTCTGTAGCGTTTCAAGCTCCTGCATCAATTCCGCAACAAATTAATGTGGAATCTCCAACTCCACTGAGCCAGCACCAGCAGCCACGTGATGTGTCTCAACAACATCAGCAGCCACGTGATGTTGAGCATACAGAAGGCGTTACACAGCAGCAACAGCGGTTACAAACAAAGGAAGTTCCAGGGCATGATTTTGACTCAACCGAAGCGTTTCTAGCTTTGGAACACGCTGTGGAGGCCGAAGTTCAGGTGAGGAATGATGCTGGAAACATAATCTCGGTACCACCAGATTCCTACGGAAACTTTGGTTAATGATGCACTCCACTCTTCTTTGAGTAATATTTCTGAGGAAGTTATTAGAAATGACATTCCAACCGAGAATGCAGCAGTTTTAGCTCCAGTTAGGGTAAATCCTCTAAATGTCAACAGTGTTGTGATTTCTTCTAACGTGACTGTTGATCCGACGTTGCAAAGGGAAGTTAATTACATGAATGCTTGGATGGCAAAGGCTACCAAATCTGAAGTGCCCTTTGTGCCAGTAATATCCAAGAAAAAGAAAGGGAGCAAGTCATTGAAGGGCTCCTCTGCCTATCAAACCCGCTCACTGGGTTCCTTTCCGAAATCTCAATGAATATTATTTACTGGAACATTCGGGGAATTGGCAACAATGAATCCCGAATCGCTTTGTCTGAGCTGTGTCGTGTGAATAGACCATCTTTGCTTTTTATTGCTGAACCAATGGTGCCTTATGATTCTATTCCTTCTTGGTATTAGCGGAGTATTCATGTCACTAATTATGTTGAAAACAGCAGGGACCCTCTGATTCCTAACCTCTAGGCAGTTTGGGGTGCTGATTGTGATTTTACAGTTGTTTTTGCTTCTTCTCAGTGTCTGGTACTAGAGCATACTTGCAGGGGGATAAAAGTTTATATTGCCGGTGTCTACGCTAATAACTCCTATATTTTACGAAGACATTTGTGGGCAGATTTGACGTCATTACAGAACACTTACCATGCTCCATGGATTTTTTTGGGGGATTTTAATGCAGTGCTCGGTGCGCATGAAAAAAGGGGTTGTCGCCTTCCATCAGCCATCTCTTGCCATGATTTTCTTTCATGGTCTAATGCTAACCTCTTGATGCATCTTCATACAAATGGTGTGCAATTTACTTGGAATAATGGCAGGTTGGACTCGGATTCCGTTTTTCAACGTCTTGATCGTTCTATTTGTAATGAAGCATGGACTGATTTGTGGGGAGTTACTTCATGCACGGCACTTGTGCGGGCTCACTCTGACCATCACCCTTTGATGGTGCACTCAGACTTTTCTCCTGTTCGCAAGAATGCTTCCTTTAAATTTTTTAAAACCTGGACAACTCACGCTAATTGTAGACCTTTACTATTGAATATTTGGAAAAAAGAGGTTGTGGGATCAGGTATGCATCGTTTACAGACAAAATTGTTACGCGTAAAAGATGCCTTTCGTGTTTGGAATAAGTCCGTGTTCGGCGATGTGCAACGGCAGGTTCAACTCGCGACAGACGAGGTGGAGCGTATCCAGGCCTTGATTGACGTTGAGGGTTTGGACACGTCCTTACATGCTCAGGAACTTCAGGCGCAATTGAGCCTCACGAGAGCTCTGAATTTTCAAAATCAATTTTGGAGGGAGAAAGCCAGGAATCAAAGCTTTATATTTGGTGACCGCAATACGACTTATTTTCATAGAATGGCTCGAATAAAATCTTCTCTCAAGCCTATTACTTTTCTGCAAGATGGAGATGTACGTATTACGGATCCAGCACAAATGGAAGCACATGTTGTTGGTTATTTCCAAAACATATTTGGCAGCAATAATCATTGTGTTCCCAATGGAATTGTTGCGAGAGTTGTCCCAACGATTGTGTCGAAGGAAGATAATATTGCTTTGACTGCGATGCCGCTTCTTGATGAGATTAAAAATGCGGTGTTTGGCCTGAATGTGGATGGCGCCCCCGGACCCGACGGGTTTGGGGCTCATTTTTATCAATGTTTTTGGGACATTGTGGCGGGGGATGTTGTGAGTTCGGTTCAAGATTTCTTCTACACGGGTGTCCTTGCACCGAATCTGAATGCAAATGTTCTAGTTTTGATTCTGAAAATTCCAGGGGCTGCTTCTATGGGAGACCTCCGTCCTATAGCTTTGGCAAACTTTCAGTTTAAAATTGTCACGAAAATTTTAGCAGATAGGGTGGCCATCATTTGTATGCGCATTATTTCTCCTCATCAGCGAGGCTTTGTTAGAGGCCGCAATATATCAGACTGTATTATTTTGGCCTCCGAGGTAATCAACTTGTTAACCAAGAAGCAATTTGGGGGTAACATAGCCATGAAGGTGGATATTCGCAAGGCTTTCGATACGCTTGATTGGAATTTTTTAATGGACGTCCTTCGACAATTTGGATTCTCTCATTTATTCTGTAATTGGATATTGGAAATCTTGCACTCGGCTCATTTATCTATTTTATTTAATGGGAGTGTTATTGGTTATTTTCCTTGTAAACGAGGGGTGCGTCAGGGGGATCCCCTTTCCCCGCTTCTTTTCTGTCTTGCCGAGGAAGTGCTTAGTAGAGCTCTAGAGATGGAAAGAATTTCTAATTCATTGCAGCCCATGAATTATTGTCGGGGTATGTCTTTGCCGACTCATATCCTTTATGCAGACGACGTCTTTATCTGTTGTGTTGGTTCGAAAAGAAATGTTTGGTGCCTCCTCCAAGTGTTTCGGGCTTACTCTGAAGCTTCAGGTCAGTTTGTTAACTATGAGAAGAGTAAAATGTTTACTGGTGCTATGACTGCTGCCCGTAGGAATATGTTGGCTCAGATGTTAGGATTTTCGGTTGGTGTATTACCTTTCCAATACCTAGGCTGCCCCATCTTCCAAGGTAAACCAAAGTGTTTTCATTTCCAACCGATTGTCGATCGCATCAAAGTGAAGCTTGCAACATGGAAAGGTGTCCTTCTATCAATTATGGGTCGGGTTCAATTGGTGAAATCGATAGTGCACGGTATGTTGGTTTACTCCTTTCACATATACCGTTGGCCTGCTCGTTTGTTACATACGCTCGATAGGTGGATTAAAAATTTTATTTGGAGTGGTGATATTAATACTCGCAAAATCTGTACGGTTTCCTGGAACCAAGTGTGCCTTCCGTGGGACTCTGGCGGTCTTGATCTTAAGTCGACTCGGTCCATTAATGCCTCTTTACTACTGCATTTGAGCTGGAACCTATTTACTCAAGAATCCCAATGCTCCATTCTTTTTCAGCACCGGTTTCTCTCCTTTGGTCTACCGCGCAGCCGCTATTTCAAATCCTCTGTGTGGCCGGGTGTGAGGGAGTTTGTGTCTACTGTTTCTGAGAATTCAATCTGGATTATTGGTACTGGAGAAAAAATAAACCTTTGGTTGGATAATTGGATGGGAGTTACTCTCGTTTCTGCCCTCAACACACCGACTCACTTGTTCCCACATCTTACCGCTATGCTTCAGACAGTTATTTCTAATGGTCGGTGGCAGCTTCTTCCTGCTATTCTTGATTATCCTTTGGTGGCGGACAGCATTGGGAAAATTACGCTCCCTATCACCCCTTTGACCGACAGCCGTGCTTGGTTATATGCCCCGGACGGCAACCTCTCTGCTAAGTTGGCATTCCAATTTCTCAATCCGCCCCCGGCTAGCCTTGAATGGGCTTCTATTATTTGGCGTCCTTGCATCCCTCCGTCACACTCCTTTGTTTTTTGGCGGCTTATGCTGTCCAAGCTCCCCACGGATGAAAATTTGCAAAAGCGTGGGTGCACTTTGGTCTCCATTTGCGGTTTATGTTTCAAGCATGCTAAATCTTCGTCACATATTTTCCTCTCATGCGATTTTGCGGTGGCAGTTTGGCAGTGCCTGGGTCTGAAGCTTAACCATCCTCTGCAATTGACTTCGGTTCAGTCCTTGATCAGCAGCATCCCTCGTTGCAGCTCACAATTAAATGACGTCATGGTGGCAACCATTATCCATGTTGTCTATTGCATTTGGCTTTCTCGGAATGCAATGCGATTCAGGTCGGTCTTTCCCTCCCTGCACGATACTATGGCCAGAATAACATCTTTTGTTGCTATGTCGGGTATGAATTCGAATGGTAATTGTCTCCCATTGGAGGTTCCGGTTTTACATAATTTCTTGATCCCCCTATTTTCCGGCGCGTCAAAGATGTGGTTTTCGTGGTTTGGAAGCCTCCCACCTTCACTTGGGTGAAGGCTAATACAGATGGATCGGTTGTTAATCTTAATGCTTCTTGTGGTGGTATTTTCCGTGACTTTCGAGGGACCTTCTTGGGCTGTTTTGCTAGTAATGTCGGTAATGGGTCTGTCTTAGAAGCGGAGCTGATGGGACTAATTATAGCTATGGAATTTGCTGTCAGTAATCATTGGAACCGTTTGTGGCTGGAATGCAACTCTTCTAGTGCAGTGCATACATTCAAAAATCCGACTCTCATTCCTATCCGGCTGAGGAACCGCTGGCATAACTGTTTGCAGCAAGGTATGACGGTAATTTGTTCTCATGTCTTCCGAGAAGGAAACTATTGTGCAGATAAGCTGGCGTCTTTGGGTCATGATGTGACGGATAATACTTGGTACACCACCATGCCATCCTCTTTGGCAGCTCATTTTTCTAGGGACAGAAATGGGTTGCCTAATTACCGTTTCCCTTAGCTCTCTGCTTTTTTCTGCTTTCGTCTTCTTGTTTCCGAGGGTATTGGCCTAGTCCCCCCTCTTGTTTATATTTTTCCCCCTTTTTTATTAATATTACGTATTGGAAAGGCGGTAGAGGATGGGGGTCTCTTTAGGGTGCCAACCTAGTTGGGATGCTTCAGTTTCCCCTTGATGCCTCACCTTTCTCTTGGCCTTATCAAAAAAAAAAAAGTATTCTTTGTTACAAATTTATATATATGATGCCCCCACTATCCAATATTTCTGGCTCCGCCACTGCATGTACATCAACCTTAAAGAAAAAGCCAAATGTGGGAGATCACATTTTTGAATGGAAATCAAACATGTACATACCAAAAATGTCATCATTTGAAAAATTATTCATGCTTATGAAAATACTTGTAACATCTAGGAAAATACCTTTCGACAAAAATCCTTAATATGAACCAATGGTTAGTCATACATAAAGTTCTACAACCACATACACAAATAATAGTAAACTCAACACATCTCATATCATTTATCTCATTCTACTACTTGTACATAGACCACATCATCTCTTTGTTGCGGTGAACATTGCGCTACTCAAAATGGGTGCTTGACCTATAAACTGCATTCTCTCTTCGTTGAAGCGATCAATATCGATGTCAAAATACTATGAGTAACACATGATAACAAACCTTGTTTGTGTTTTGAAAGGAACACAAAAATTTCTAATCATGGTGTTGGTTTTGTTGTAATTTTAGGGTTTTATTTTATTTCAAAAGTTAATGCAATTAAATATTATTATTTCAGCACATTTACTTGTGTATTGAGTCAAATGCAGTTACATTTTATTCCTAACATTCACAATTTAGTAGCTATTATTAAGGCTTTAGTTTTGCATTACAAAGACACTACTTGCTTTGAAAAATCCTTTTTACGAGAAGGAACAGGAGTTAAGCTTTTTTCTTTTCTAGCCTTTGATCAGTAGCAACATGAACAACTCTACTCTAAAATATAGCTTTCTCTCCTCCCAAATATTTTCATTTTGGGTTGCATCTCCTTTGTTTATCAGTTTCAAACCGTTCTGTCACCTCTATGTGATTCATATCAGGAAAGAACATATTGTATCATGCGAGGATATGCGCTTATGAGGTGGATAAATCCTTAAGGACAGTGACTTTGTCACGCCTCATGTTATATAATGCTTTACTGTTTGGCAGGTTATCACTTTTTACGGTTTCGTGTTTGTTCACTTCGATTTTGCCGACTTCAAATCACCGCAATTTTAAGAACAAATAAGTTTATTGTCCTCTATTTTACTTGTATTTTATTGATGCTTATATTTATATATGTTGATTATTATTTAGAGATAATTATCATGACTAATTTTTACTAGAGGTTCAAACAACACATCTCGGAATGGGTTAACTGTTTGCGGAGAGGACACCAAATAGAAGCAATGACATTGAGAAGCAGCTACAAAAGGCCAACACCCACTGAATTCACCAATTTACTCAACATCACTCATATATTTTTTTAATTAATTTGTTAATATACATCAAAGACAAAACAAAATATATTGTAAATGTCTTCTATTTTTTTTTTTTTTTTAAACTCGGTAAGAGGTTTGTGTAAATTTAGTTTACGTATGTATAATTACTCACTATAAAAGGTTAGGTTAGTGTAAATTCAGTTTACGTATGTACAATTACTCTCACTATGAAAAGGTTAGTGTAAATTCGTATGTACAATTACCCACTATAAAAGGTTAGGTTAGTGTAAATTCAGTTTACGTATGTACAATTACTCACGAGAGGTTAATGTAAATTAAGTTTACGTAATTATTATGTACAGTTCGCGTGAAGAAATTTATACACAGAGACAAACTTAGTTTACGTAGCTTATTATGTAAACTGAATTTACATAGTTTTAAAAATTACTATCTTTCTCTCAATTTTACATTTTTCTATCCTATGTTTCAAACAATTTTTACAATTTATCAATTTTTCTATCTTACGTGATTGGATGTTATTGAAGAGTACGCGAGTGGAAAGGAAAGGCCTTCAGAAATCATATGTACATCCTTCTTTCTAGCTTTGTCAGCGTTTGAGAGATGAATACGTGAAAATAACGATGACTTTCAAAAACGGTGTGAGTGTTTGGAGATGATAAATACGTGAATTAAGTTTCTGAGGTTTGAATAATGAATACGTGAACTAAGTTTCCGGGGTTTGAATGATTAAGCGAGACATGCGATGAAAGGGTTTTGGATTAATTTAAAAAATTATTTTAGTTAAAGGTATATTGTTCATTCCGGGATGTGACTTGGTGGATGTGAGTAGTATCCGTCAATTATTTATATAATTTAATATATACTCGTAGGGAACGTCTTTGAAAGTTTCCTTAAAAAAAAACGTCTTTGAAAGTTGAAACCGTCATCGTTTACAGGTATCTCTCCGACTGCCTTTGATTGTATCCAAGGTGTGAAACCTGCGAGTATGATAACAGAATTCTATTTTTGCTTCTTCCTTTGTAGACAAAGTAAATGGCTGGCAGAGGAGGATGGGGACGGGGACGGGGAAGAGGCGCATATGTCCGACCAGTGCCGTTTGTAGTGTTTCCACAGGTAACATCCCTACACTCCGTTCCAATAAACAACTTAATTACAAACTCCGAAGCCGACACTACTGATCGAAGGTGTGTCCGACATATATCACCAGCACATAGTTTACGTTCAATTAATTCATATTTTTAAAATATTTCTGGTATCTATGTGACAGTGTTATGTCCAGTGTTAGTGCTTCCTAGATTATAAGACCTTGTTTACTTTCTAAAAACTATTTTAGTTTTCATTTTTTTTTAATTTCTGTTGATTTTAAATTCTGCTAACGAGGAAATGAATGACTCATGTAGTGAATATTTGTGATAGAGAGAAGGTGGAGTTATGGAAAACTAATTAGGAAGAATTCATTTTAATAAATCATTAAAACAGAGTTTAATTGAAAATGCTAGATTTGTTTTCAAATTTATGAAACAAGATAGTGTGGAAAATATTCTCTTATGTTTATCCAACAAAGTATATTTGAACTGTTCTCATATAAGGTATAAGTTGGTTTTCGCAAGCTATCACATAGAGCTTATGGTGATAAGCGGAAAAACAACTTATAGACATGTCTTATGTTATTTTTCTAAGCTCTCACAAACAGTTTAATAAGTGTTTGTACAAGTAGATGAGTTCAAAGAAGTTAGTCCGAGCAAACACTATGTCCTGTCTGGATAAACAACTTAATTAAGTGTTTATGTATAACCTATTTCTGTAACAAAAGATAGAATAAAGTCAAAATGTAACATATAATATAAGTTTCTTTCATAAACTATGATGGAGATTTTATAAATAAGTGTAAAATAACTTATAGACATGCAATAAGATGGGGTGTTGGGTAGCTCCGCTGGTACGAGCTAAGGGATAAGGAGTTAGAGGTCTTGGGTTCAAACTCAAACCAAGGACAAAAAAACAAAGAAGACATGTAATAAGCTTTCCATTGGCTCTCCCAAACAGTCTCAAAGTGTTATGCTACCAGATAAGCATAAATAAATCAATCCAAACAAACCTTCTATCCATCCATCCGTACTATAATTCCTTACATTTTCTGTTCTCTGCAACCATGTCTCTGGTTAAGCCAATGAGGCCACATTGGATGCAATTCTTCTATTATAAATGTTCAAGAGTTAAGACCTCATAACTATTTCTATATTTCAGAAGCTTGCAAGCAAGAGGGTTCACTCACTGTTTCTAAGTTTCTTTTCTGAGTATGTATTTATATTTATATTGCTACCTTGTAATTATCTATTTTCTGTTTAATGCTTGTCTTTATCAATCTGATGCTACAGGATATTGATTTACCTGATGTTAAACATGGAAAATTGGATACTTCTATGAGACAGTTGCTTGAATGGGGTTATGATTTTGAAAGATATTTTAAAGTGGCTCCTTATTTCTTGGAGGAGAAGGCAGAATTGAAGGGTATGGATTCAATTGCCTTTACATGATATATATTGTGAGATGGTCATTACAAAATCTGATTTCAATATAAAGTGATAGAGAAAACCGCAATTTGGTCCTGTAAAAATTTGAATATGGCTATATAATATATTTTCCCACAAAAACTTGTCATCACACTAGTCCCTCAAAGATTAAAATTTGACCATGTTGAGAATTTGTCACCAAATTAGAATTAGAGTGGTGACAATGACTTTGGACAAATTTAGTGATAGTTTTGTATCTGGAAGGCATTGATTTGGTGATGTCTTTGGAAGATTATTACGGTGGCGCCCTAATCATTTGAAAGCCTCATTTAGGATTTATTCCATGATATATTATTGTCTAACGTATCTAACATGGCTTGACGATACTCATAAGGAATGAAATGCTTCCTGGAATATGAGCAGATGTACATCATTAAAAACTAGTCATACTGCATCTAGAATATTTTCAATGCTTATATGGAACCATATTTGTCCCTAAATATCTAGCTCCTCCCGCTTTTCTTGCTTAATTGTCAGGGCGCAAAAGGATGCACGTAGAAAGATTTTCTGACAAGAAGAAGACCATTTTTACTCGTGATTCTCTGCCACAGGTTTTAGTTTTTGACGAATGTGTTAAGGAGTTGGTTCCAGGTATGAATAATGGAATAGGATTTGCGGGAAATGGTTATGTTTTTTGTGGTCAAGTATTTCTACTTTTCTTTATGCATTTGAGGTTCCTGGTAACAAATAATTTAGAACTAAATTGGTAATAAATTGGTAATTTCAGGTAAAACTAAGCAGATGCTGAGCCGGAAAAAACGTCAATGGAACCCAGAACATGGTGATTTCATATGATCCTTTTCTTTTTATTTTGTTAATCTATTAGTTTTCTGCAAATATGTGTAAGTTATTCAAATTGAAAGAGCAGGATCTATTTTGGAATTGCACACCTTCCATTCTACTGAGTATTGATCATCCTATGTACATTTGGTCTAGTCTATATTGTCATGGGATATTTTCCATGTTATGAGTTGGATCTCAGTTTACTAATAATAATGATAAAGCATTCATATATTTTTCTTTATACTGATCAAGATGTTTGTGTGGCAGGTGAGAAAAGGCTGGCATTGCTAGAGAAGGAGCTCCTGGAAGCGCACGTATGCCTACAATTATTTCCCTTATTTTTTTCACGTTACCAAAACAGGGTTAACACTTCCAATAATTTTTTGGTTCCTTAATTGATTACATGTTTTTGAGTTACGAGATATGGATATGGTGACAATGGTTTTCTGAATTTTTTAGCTCCTGTACGGGACTTGGGATTGAATTTTGAATTAATCAGATCCAGTGTCTGACCAACACATGTAGTACGTCATAGAGAAACCTTAGTTTAATACTTCAACAACCGTTTTTATTGTTATTCCAGGTGATGCCTATTCAGTTTATTATGGTCTTCCCACTGTTATCACTTCTCACCAATGTTGTTAATTGTAAGAGCTTCCAGCATGATGCTACGATTGACACAACTATTCATTAGCATCATACCATAATCTCTGCTACAACAGAAAACTTAACGGAGAATCGAACCCTAGCTCATTAGTTTTTGTAGTAATGTTTTCGTGCTTGATTTACATTGCTGTGTTACCTACGTTTTGTCCGGTGAAATCCTATGCTAAGGATTCTTCCACCTTTAGGGTAAGTTAGTAGTTACAAGTTGTTAAAGTAAGTCAGTTATTTGTTTTGTATATTAGATAGCTAGGTTTAAGGTCGTTAGTTGGATTTCTATTTGGGTTCTGTTTTCTGTTGTATTTTCCGTTATTGATTAGTTGTAACAGAAGGTCTATAGACATAACCTTCTTCCCTTAGAAAAAGATCTTTGGCATATATCTTAGTTGTAATCGGTTTTATAACCAGTGGTGGAGAAGCTTGCTCTCTTGTTATTTCTTATTTCTTAATCAAAACTGTTATTTCTTTGAAATCCAACTCTTGGGTTCCTAACAGAAAGAGGGTAAACATAAAAAGGAGGAAGAAGATGAAGAAAGTGAAGATGAAGAGGAAAATGAAGAGAGTAGCGAGTCCGGCAATGATGATTATGATAAGGTTCCACTCTATCCTCTACTTTTATCTGTTAATTTTACCATTCTTGAGCATTTGCAAAGCTCACCCCACGAAATTTACAAATTGAAGTTCTTAGAATAGTATCTCATAATATATATTATGAAGAAGCAAACCACATTTGGTCTGTTTTGAGATAAAATTAGTGGTTCAATAAACATCTCAAAACCGTCTCTAAATGTGAAAAAACCCCTACGGATTGAATATAGACCAATATATTGTAAAAAAAATAGTAAACTTCATCAAATATGGCATAAGCATTTTGTATTAATAGTACCATGAAAATTAGATGGGGCATTACACTTCCCAAATGTTATGTTTATCATTCTGAGGGTTGTAACTTCATAAAAGAAAGAAGCAACTGAACAATTAACACTGTTAATATCTATTCTATTCCATCATAAAAGACAATTCCTCTACATAGGTTACTCAACTGTATAGCTATGCTTTCTTTGAAATATTTGAAGTTGAGTATATACAGAACTTGGTTTTTTATCCCTTCAAATATTACACATACTGCTTGCACGTGTGAAGGAAAATAAACTATAAATCAGATTCTGTTAAGAGTGTAAACTATATTACAATTGGCAATTGTTAATACGTATGCACTATAGCTTCGTCCTTTGACTCATGTAACAAACCTATTTCAGCATTCATTGTAAATTGTTTGTTAAATTGGATTTGAGAAATGCTTAATATGACATGGTGTACAAGGGAGTAATATGTGGCATCAAGGAATTTATCAGTAGTAATTTGAAGTTTGAACAGTTACTTCACTTTTTCCCTCTGTTTTGTTGTGTGCTAAGATTTGTTTTCATTTTCGTATTTAAAGGATGACTAACTAAATTAAAATCTTGCAGAATGATGATGTTGACGACGATGATTTAGATGATGAAGATTCTGGGGATGGTATTATCACTTTACTGGTTCAATGCATTTTTCATTCATTTTTCCACCGTATTCCAAATTTAATCCGCAGCCTGTTTTAGTGCAATCAACTTCATAATTTTTCTTTTTTTTTTTTAAGGAATTCGTAATTCTCCAGCTTAACTACGTATATTTTCATGTATTTCAGATGAAGCTATACTGTAAGATATCTATATGGAGAGTGATTGTTTACTCATCCTGTGGCTGTTTCTATACTAGCATGGACTACTGCTTCGAGGCTTTTACTTTGCCGATATATCAAATTATTTAATTTACTGACATCAAATTATTCCTTTGTTAAACTTGCTGCTTGACCAGAAGAAATGTAGTTGATTGACTTTTCTGATTGAGAAGTTAAATAAGGTTTGGGTCTACCAAAGTTATTAATTAAACGAAACAACGATGCCATTGCCATTGTCAACTATCCTAACAAGTACGCAATGCCTGTCCAACTATCTTATTTCATCCCAAATATTCTAATGACATTAATGCTAAATTCTTCTAACAGTAAGTTTTTCAACAAGTTTAGCTATTCACATGCAAACTTATCAAAAGATAAAACTTCTAAGCTTTCAGCCCTTTCACTGAACACACATGTATAGACATAGTATATGAATCTAACTGCCACTTTCATTGCGTTATGGCTAAAAGTAGAGTACAAGTGTAGACATTGCTCATCCGCGCTGATTCCAGTCCCTTGGGAAAACAAATGCACCTCATCAATCTCTATATAGTATCCTCCACCTGACAAAACAGGATTAGTGAGACTATTCCTTAACGCATCAACTAAACATTTTATCAAATTATACCGGATACTACAAGAAAAATGAATCAAATAAAACCAAACTAATTGCAATCTTGACACAACCCTAGAGAAAACATAATCATAAAAAAACCGAAAAAATTCAACAAACATGGTAGGAGTCTGAATCATATTATATCGACATTACTCAGTCAATTCTCTTGATTATTTTTCGAAACCAACATTATCTTCCATTCGATCCTTACTCTTGGAGAATCCAAGTGACTTGTAATGTATCTACCGACATTCCATAACAAGAGAGAACAAGGGAAATAAAAGCAAAAGGAACAAATCAGAAAGAAATTCTAAAAGTTGAATGCAGATTTACCTTGACAAGTCTATGATCTCAGCCTTTGTTGAGGGTGAGTTTTGCAGCAAAAAGTTGACTATTCCCTCAGGTATCGCTGAAGGTTGGTATGTTATTATTTTCAGCGACTTCAAGTTTTTTAAGTAAGGGAAATCAACCTTCCATAAATCAGGAACTAAGCAAAGAATCTATGCAATGAGGGAGGGTGAATCATTTTCAATTTAAGGCAAGTCATATTATAAAAAATAAAATGAAATAAAAAAAAGCAAACATAATAAAAGAAAATATTGTAATAAAAATGCGAGCATATTTTTCGTAAACCAAATACTCACTAAAGTACCTCAAGAGTTGATGAAGAGATTGTCAATGATTCGATAAGAGAAAGCTCAGCTAGCCAATTGAGTAGAACCAAGGGATAAGGGATATTTTTCTATATATGACCAGATTGCTACATCAACCTTTACATGTTTGATAGAAGAGAGATTGTTATTGCTCCCACCGAGTTTGGGAATAGGATTACCCTCAAAATCAAAGCTATAAAGACTTGGAGTAGATAACTCAATTTTGCAAGAGTGATGAGAAAATGTTTTGATTCTTAAATAAACAAGTGTGGCATTTGATATGAAGAGGTTTTGTGCAACACGACAATGAATGATCAAACTTTTCAGGCTCTTCAATGTGGAAAAGGGCTCAGCTCGGTTATCATCACCACTACCACGAAAGGAAAAGTATTTAAGACACAAGCTGTTTAATGCAGGAAAATTCAAAGAAGTTTCAAATAATGGTGATCGACTACAGATATCATTGTTTGCACAAAGGGTAAGAGATGTTAAAGTGTGACATGAAACATAGGGAAGTGGATAGTGTTCAATATAACAACTGGAATCTACATCTAATAGCTGGACACTGTGATCAAATGCGTATTTTAAAATCCTTTCCGAGTCTTGAAGTGGCAATAACTTGTAGAAAGAACAGAAATATACTTCCAGAGATTCTTCCATCTTGTGGACAGAATGCAAGTTTGAACTGCCTCTTTGGTGTTCAAAATCGATAGTATGAGAAGTAACACACAATCTGGTAAATCGCTGATTCTGTCCTTATTTTCATCGATATTATGTGTTTTCATTGTTAAGAAGCAATTGTGCGGTGGCAAAGCCAATACCTGAGAGTTAGCAAAACCCTACTTCTTTGGTTTTGCGAAGAAATCTTAGAGTATATATCAATGACTTTGAAATAAATAATGACGACGAGAAAAATGTTCAAAAAGTGCGTTCCCCATTTTTATTAACACTTTAACATAGAAAACTCATAGTTTCGACGAATAAACTAAGTTTGCTCTCTAACCACTCCTGAAGAAGCATGTGAAGCATCCGGCGTCATATATGAGCATCAATAATATTTCTCTTGAATTAGAAACTCATTCTACTACGTTACTACTTCTCTAACTATAGTTAACCATAAAATCCCCATATCATCTACTCTAATCTCAAAAATTAATTTCTAACCACTAATCATGTCTAAATATGCACTAATTGAGTTATTAGTTGATAAATATACCTCCAAAAAGTCTCAATGAGCAACTTTCACAATGTGGGTATTCCTCTTATTTCCCAAAACACAAACTCTAATCCCAAAATTCCACCAAATAGAGCTTGCACTATGAAATAGCTTGCTTAGATGCATAATATTTTTTATGGGTAATTGATTTGTGGAAGTAATTTGATGATTTGATGAAAAAATGGGAAATATGAGGAACAGAGAGAAGCGACGAGAGTGAAGTAGAATGGGAAAAGAAAATTACTATAAGGAAATATGTGTGTAGAAGCTTCCCGTGTTTCCATTTTATATTTATTTAATTAATTTAACTTTTTTTTTGTTTTGATAATGTTTTAATGCAACGGTGCTTTTCACAAACGGTTGAAGCACATAGTATTGTAGTAGTAATGTTGGAGTACGTAGGGATTCAAATCCCAGATTTTTCACTTATTCATCTTAAAAAAGTGAATTTTTAACCACCAGGTTATTTGAACAAAAAATAAATAAACATTCGATCTCTGCTCTCAACACTGTTAATTTCTTCGAGGAATGAGGGAGAAGACCTGATCTCTAGCGGAAGTGCGTACAAATGGCACTGTCAACGAATCATGTCGAGGAGAGGAGATTGAAGCCGAACATGGGACACCCAATGGGGTGGGGATACCAAAACCCGCGGGGACGGAAATGCGATTCAATTTCTCATCCCATTAGGTATGGGTAGGGCAATAGTTATAAGTATATGGGAATCGGGGATGGGGATGAGGAGGGTAAAACTCGTCCACCCCGCCCCAGACATGCTAGGGACAACATGCCCTTTACAACTAAAAATTCAGTTCTCCAAGCTAGGATTATGTATGTCATATGCACCTGAGGTCTAGAGTCTTAACATTATGGAACAACAGTCATCATTAGCTACCCGAAAGTCAGGACACTCCCGGCCGAGTGAGCTTTTGCAAACATTGAAATGCCAACTTCCATGGCTTCTTTTGGTCTTTCTATGGTACAATCGGTTGAAACACATAGGACACATTAGCATGCCGCAAGAGTCAATAGTGAATGATGCTTATAACCAAGCTAACTTTCACGTCGGTGAGATACATATGGCAAGAATGCGACATATTGTTGTAGGACACATGCTAAGAGCCACCATTGAAGCAAATGAAAAAACATCATCTTTATCCTTCATCTATACCATACCAACGACAAGGTACAAGTGCTCTCGGAATCCCTAACATATTTGGATATCAGAATTATCATTGGAGAATCAGTTGTTATTGTTGTTGTTCCATCATGCTCAATTATAATTGAATAAATGGACAAAGAGAATAAAATAAAATGAAGAAAGTTAGTTGAATTTAGAGAGAGACCCTAGGAATTGGGGACGTGGTGGCTTTGATCTGATATGGTGAGTGGACTGACGACACGGAAATAAAATGGAAATAACATGAGTTGTACTTAATTCAACCCATTTCATTAATATTTTTTAATTTTGAATTTAAAATATCTTGTGGATTTTTCAATGACATTAATTTTAGAACGAATAAAGTAATTAAAAACTATTTCTTTTCACCGTGCATAACTTAAAAATTATATTTGCTAGAAAAGGTTTTTTTTTTTTTTTTAAGAAGCTAAAATGAGATATATTACTGAAAGGCTGAAGATTTCAGCACAAGGAGTGCCGAAAAAACAACT
>Ga0228710_1003403_pt1 | contig 25313 bp, 22 predicted proteins | sample MedpolnodulmetaG_FD_177995 | JGI IMG/M metagenome (GOLD analysis project Ga0228710, IMG submission 177995) | Root nodule microbial communities from Medicago polymorpha collected in Santa Monica, California, United States - pink nodules | ecosystem: Host-associated > Plants > Roots > Nodule...
AAATATCATTCCAATGTTTTGTAAAACTAATGTGATATAAATTTTGTGCTTGTGGTTATTATTTTCTTTTCCTTTTACTGCTATTTATGTTTTTCTTTTCTCACCAACTTTCCAAAATTTGGCAGCTGGAGAATCACATTGAGCCTCCTGAATTGTACATTGGGGTGACTAAGCATAGGAAAGTCTCCATTGGAGCAGAGAAGCCAATGCCACGAACTTGTATTGCATATCATGGCGTTGTGGGGTATGATATAAACTTTTAACTTTTCTGATTGTAGATCTTCTAATGGCTTGTTAATATGAATTCTTCGGAGATGTTGTTGTTTAAGTTGAAGTAAGACATAGCAGATAGAATGAAAGTTAGGGATAGAATTCAAGATAGTTCAGACTTGTGACTGAAACTAGGAGAGAGAGAGAAAGGAGAGAAAGAGAACTAAAAAAATTCAGATTTTTATTGAATTGATTACTGAGTACTCTGAGTGTAATGGTCATATGGGATGAAGAGTCTTTGACTCTCTGCTAACTAATCCACCGACTAAGCATAACAGAAACTAACCAATAATGATAGAAGCTAACTGCTAATAACATAATGTACTGTCTTGTACACGGGTTAACCATATAACTTGATGTATATGACTACTATACTATTTATGAAATGACAGGAAGATAGAATGAGGTGCCAACCATCAGATCCAAGCAGGGTGTAATAAATAGAGGGATTTTTCGGTTGTAATTTGTGATTAAAAAAATGTGATTAAAAAAACAAAACAATCTATGCTCTAGGAATTTTTTTTCTTCTACATATCTGTAAGACCTGTGATGCCAAATGGTAGTGAATACACTTAGTATTGTGAAGAGAACACTGCAATTGATCTAGGCTTACACAAAACGAGATATGATTATAAACGAAATCATTAGAAAAATAGTTGGGTAGTTCCTATTGTAGAAAAGATGATAGAATCTCATTCGAGGTGGTTTGGACACGCATTGAAAAGACCCAAAGAATCGATAAAGAGGATAGATGAGGTGGAGGGCAGTCTAATAACTAGAGGTAGGGTGCCAATGAAAACTATAGAACAAAGCTTTAGTAAAGAAGGTAGACAAAGTGAAGGGTGGTCTAATGGCTATAGGTAGGAAGCCATTGAAAAATATAGAACAAACCATTAAGAGAGATTTAAATGATCTATCTTTATCTTCTTAAAAAAAATTATCTATCTTTATACTACGTGATTAGAATATTAGTGTGTTATGCGCTTCATGCGGCTGACCCCACCTGGTGGGCATAGGCATTTAACCCAATTATCTCATCCACTCTGCCATGTTCAACAGCTGATATCAATTTGTCTTGGCTAGATTAGAATATATGTGATGAATTCTAGTTGCTTATAAGCTGATTGATCAAGTGAAAATTCAAGTCATCTAAAATTATAAATTTGGTGACCTATTGATTTTTTTAATGTCAGCCATACAAAAATTTAACTTTTGTGAATCATGTGCTATGTTGAGAAACCATGCCATGATGGGCAACATGCATAACTATATCATACTGTGCTTCGATATTTTGAGTGTTTGGAGCTAGAAACGATCTTCTAATTTTGGTAGTTGATGTTTGCTGTTTGTACAACTGTAGTTGTTGTTACTTATTCAAATTCTGGAAAGTAAAAAATGCTTGTATACATGGACTTTCTATTTCTCTTTGTACAACTTATGATAGGTGGGCAACTTTTCTTTTTAGGCTAAATTACATATTTGGTCCCTTAATTAATTTCTAAGTTTCACTTTGGTCCCCTAATTAGTAAAAGTTTCGTTTTAGTCCTTTAATTTCATCTACGTTTGCCAAACTGGTCCTTTCTGTTATGTTTTAACCATAAATGTCTAAAGAGGAACCAACATTAGAGGTGGTCCACCATAGACCTTATAAATGTTTTCAATTTAAACCGCTTGATCTTTTTTTGAAATAGAGAACCGTTGGATTTTGAGGGTCTATGAGATCTATCAATGGATCATCAACACCTAATTTTATTTTATAATTCATCTTCTTTCTCCCCTTGTTCTTCTCCATCATCTTCTTCACAATACCTTCATCAAAAACCCAGAAATGTATTTAGTTGACATTTGCAATGTATTTAGTACTTGTTTGAAAGATAAATTGTGATAGCCATTTGAAGATTCATTTTTTATCGCTGCTGCTTTGATATGTCCCATTTAATAATCCATTTTTTCCCTTCCACTTTCCATAAATTTAATACTCTACTTGCAATCATTGGGCTTTACAAACAGATACAAAGTTGACCAGGGCATCTATTCAAATTGTTGCCATTGGTGCCTTTAGGCTCAGAGCCGTGTGATTTTTTTTATACTTCTCTTAAATGACCCCTGTTTACCTATCCTTTCTTGGTCTATTAATCCTTATTGTAACTATAAGTTTTCATGTTCTGGACAGAGGTGATGAAGAGTATCTATATGTTGATGGAATGGGCATCAAAACAGGAGATATCTTTCAGTTTTACCATTCAGATCCTAATGTTGCATTAGCTTCATTAACTGAGGTTCGTGGTTCCCTTAAAAATTTTAAGTTGGGGAGGAATTCCTGGAGTTCGGAGAGTGATGGAGACAATGCTATCAATGTTTTCGGTGGTATTGTTTTTGCTTGTTATGGCCGCGGCGAATCATTTTTTGGGCGTCTTAATGCTGATAGCTCCCCTTTCTTGGAGAATTTTCCAGGAGTGCCATTGGCTGGAATGTTTTGTGGTGGAGAAATGGTGCGTCCTTGTACCACCATGATTGGTCTATGTCCAGATGCAAAGCCCATCAGTTGCTTTTTGCATGTTTATAGCAGTGTCTATTTACTGATGTCATATGATCCTCCCTCTGTGGATTATTAGTTGCTGCTTATAATTTTTTCTTCAAAATGTACACTGCTAGTTTGAGGAGGATGTCGTTTTTCCATTTGCCATGGACATGGACTAGACTATCTTGTCGTTATTGTATCACATGGGCATGTACTTCGTACCGTCCTATAAGTAGTTTTGTGTATGTTAATTATAACAGTTTCATTATGTAACCGACTTCACATCTTTTGAAGCATAAGTTCTACAAGTGAAAAGCTCGGCGGAATCAAGTACTTGTTTCCACAACTTTGTTGCTGTACTTTGCTTATGAGTGTTTTAGATAAACTTAGACTTGGGTACTAAATCGACTTAATGTACTGTACCTCAATTTTCCGTGTGGGTTTCATAATTTCTCCACAAAAAAAATACGAAAATATCCTCAGCGATAGTTAACTGCTATCGGGGATCAACAACATTAGTCTATGATAGTTAATTGTTGTCGGGGGTATTTTCGTATTTTTTGGTTTTTTGGAGCAAAACTGATGTTGAGAAAAACAGTTTTCAAATAAATTTTTTTATCCCGAGCTTACATCAACCCCAAACACGTCTTGAATTTTCATGATAGTGTCCAATAAAAAAAAATGATTTCTTTAAATTAGTGTAAACAGTCTTAAACCATTTGATAATTTAAAGTTCGACTAAAAGGTAAATAAATTTCAATCTATAATTGTTTCTAAGTTCATTGACGCTTGCAAATTGAGTGACTAATTTTTACTTCTGAAGGTATGTCTACTCTCAAGTGATGGTGAGTAGCGTACAAACCTCTCTCTAAGCCTTCCTTCTTTGACCTCTCTCTACTAAGAAAACAACCGCCTTCATCTCCCCCTATCCAAGTCCTTGTTTAGAGATGTAGAAGCCTCCGCCGGTGATGCAATGAGTGACGTTAGTCCTCTGCATCACCACCAGATATCCGCTGTTCATCCTTCTTCTTCGATTGAGTGGTGAAGATGGTTTCTGGTTGTTGCTCCTTGTTTCGTGTCTTTCTAGCAGCTGTCGGCGGCCCTCCACCGTCGCGGGTTGTTTCAATGTTGTTTTAGATCTTGCGAGAAGCCAGATTCAACCTGGTTTTGGATTGGATATGGTGCGTATGACTTCTTTAGTTTTCTAAACCGACACATCCAGATGTTGGTTGTGGTGGTATGCTTCGGCATATCAGATCTCGTCGTTGCTCGTCGGCTGCTCGTTTTTTGGTTGCTTGATCTGGTTTGGTGTCTTGTAGCCTCGCTGGAGGCTTGAGGTTTGTTGCAGTTAGCCTCGCTGGAGGTTTGTTCCTGTTAGCCTCGCCAGAGGTTTGAGGTGTGTGCTCCTCTGATCATCGCTGGAGGTTTGCGCTGCCACCAGATATGTTGTTAGCAGCATGTTTCTTTGCGTTTTGTGTGTCGTGGATGTGTCGCTGTCTAGGTGGTCGGTGGCGGCGCCGCCGCACTGCCTTTCCTTCAAGCTTCTTCTGGTGGTGGTTCGCGGGTTGTTCGGTGTTGGGGTGTCGCTGTACAGATCAATTGTGATCTGCAGATTTCCCGGTTGTTGTTTCGCTGCCTTCGCATCGGTGCTCTTGGGGCTGCCTTTGTTCGTTATTTTTGTTCTGTGTTGTGTTTGTTTGTGGGTCGACGTTGGGTTGTCGGTTTGTGTCATCGGAGTGCCGCCGGTGGGCTGTTTTATGTCGTTTTGTGTTGGTTCTGGCGATCTCTTTCCTTTCTGGATGTTACTCGAAAGGGTTTGGTGCGTAGACGCTCCGTGTTGGCGGTAGCAGTCATTCATGTACCTTCAGATTTTTTGTGGGGGCTGGTCGTCGTTGTTGTGTTGTTCATTTGTTTGGGTCTTGTGTTTTTGTTCCATGTTTCTTTCGTGGAGAGGGGCTTGTGCTGGTTTTTGGTTCTGTTCCTTCTTCCAAGTCGTCCAAGCTTCTGTGCGCTTTATCAACCTCCCCCTCGTCGTTGGTGTTGAGTTGGCGATGTTCTCTAGGTCTGTAAAGGGTCGTGCAGTGGTGGTGGATCCAATTCCTGGATGGGTGGAGGTTTTCTCCCCCGCGACGTAAGACGGTACAGTGGTCCAGAGATTGACGTTGAAACGGTGTTCGTGGTGGTGCTTGTTTTGGTTTGTATATGTTCGAGCTGGATCGATTTGCACTACTGTTCCACCATTTCTGTCTTATGAATTTGGCATCTAGGTTATGGTGGGCCGATCACTTTTGATTCAAAATCGGGAGCTAGTTTTTTGACTCGGGTTCTTTTAGGCTTTGATGGTGGCTCCTCCGTCTTACCTGAAGTTGAGTGGTGCTTGCGTCTGATCGTTTGGAGCAACATATCTTTGTCGACTGTTTTATTGATCTTTGTTGGTGGTGTCGGAAAATTGTTGTGTTGTTGCTTTTTCGTTGGGTGTTTTGGGGGCTTTTATTTTTCTTATTGGTGTAATACTTGAGATTTAATCCCCTGTATTAATCCCCTATATTTATATAATATGTTTCGCCACTCAAAAAATAATAATCTATAATTGTTTCTAGTGTTGAATATTGATCTAGTTTGACTATATGCACTATTCGCATAATATACTTTTAACTGTGTTTTTATAATATTATATTAAGAAAAATGATAGCACATAAGATGTTGTTGGATTTGTCTTGATGAATATTTTCAAAAATCAAATTTTATAATTTTTGCTAATACATAATTAAAGATATTAAAGATCAAAGATGCGCATTAACAAGTATAAAACAGTCAACTATATCACTTATTTTGGGACGAAGAGAATATTCTCATTATTTATTACAAAAAATAAATAGTCTATGGTTTACCACAATTTAAAGGGTTGGTTTTCTTTTAAAAATAAATTATATTGTAAATTATGAAGAATCGAGGGGAGTTGACATGTAGGGTATCGAGAGTGAGTCTTAAGCGATTTCACATTAGATAATTTTTGTTTTTACATAAACAAACTTAACTCATTTCATTAATAAATAAGACAGAATATAAGCATGAACGCGAGAACTAAAAGAAGATAATGACGCCCTTGCAAATAAATAGACAACACTATTTGCTTGTTTTCTAATGAAACTTATCTTAAAGTGATATTTTCTCTGGAGATTCAACATTTAGACGAAAATTCACCACTTTCGAGGCCACAATTCACTCATTTGGGGTAGAAAAAGAATGTGATTTTAATGAATCATTCGTAGAGTTTATGAGAAATTAATTAAAAGCACCAATTTTAACCGTTGGATTGTTAATTACAACTTTTGCAAATAGTCATAAATAACCATCCACGAGGCCATACATGAGTGTCTATCCTCAAACTTTATATACCCGTCATACCATTTGTGTTTTTCGATGCGGGACTTTTTAGTGCCCTTTTCGTAGGCAAACATTTATCTTTAATATTTAAAGATATGATAATCAAATAGAATTTAGTCGCTCATTTGCTCCTTCAAGCTCTTGTTGTCTCTTCTAAAAATTAATATTTTATATGCTCATCGACTTTTCTAAGAAGGCAGGTTACATGTTCCTTTAAAACTAAGAACGGACTTAAAAACATAGTACATTCGATGATTTATATCCTATCAAAATAAAAAATAGATTTATCATTTCTCATCAGAAAATAATTCTGAAACACTAACCATGTAGAGCTTTTTAGATCGTTAACCAAATAAAACACCATCTATTTAACTTTTAAAGTATAAATAAGTAATGTCAAGTAAGATCAAAGATAAGTAATGTCAAGTATTTTTAACAACCGACGGTTATTTTTGACTGATTGATGTTTACACTGTCAATGCATATTTTACACTTTAGAGTTAATCTTAGAATTGTACTAAAAGAGGAAAAAAGTGAATTTTTCAAGCTTGGACATGGAGGTAACCCAATTGACAGTAACATACGAAAAATTCCATTTCCAACAAAAAAGGAATTGCTGACGTGCACGGCTGCTATTGGACTATTTCCAAAAGCGTTGAAATTCTCATCTTCTTCTTCATTTCTTCACCACGCCAACTTTCTGTCTAGGGTTCCTTCGCTTCTTCCTTCTCTCTCCGTTTTCCCTCTTTCCCGCTCGCCGGTCGTCGGTGACCGGAATACAATTTTCCGATCAAATTGAATTTGAGAAGTCGTAGGTAGCTTGTTCAAGTAGAGTAGAATTTAATATGGCGAGTCGAAGGAGTGTTTCGTCTCCTAGAAGAGCCTCTGAGTCTGGCGTCGGAAGAGGAGGACCTCGTAAATCAATTTCCTTACCACGCCCTATGTATGCTTCTGTTGTTTCTTATGGATTCTACTGTTTAATTAAATGCTTGATTTGATTTCTAATCATTATTTTTTATCTTTCATATTCTTTGTTGATTTTTGATATATTTATTATACTAGGAATTGATTATGATTGTAATTTACACTTTTTGATGATACTTGTTTGGTGCCATAATTGTGAAACTCCGTATTTTCAAAGTGTCACTGTTAAACAAACGTGGCTTTCTAAAATTTCAGTTTAATTGGTTGGTTTACAGCAGTAGTATTTATGAAGAAATGACTTTATTGGTGTACTGGTTTGGGGTCAGTTTCTAAGTTTTTTCCGATCAATTCACGAGATTGAGACATTTTTTTGGTTCTTTACATATAAATTTTCCTAGGAATTTACCCAATTATAAAGCATAGTAAAGTGAATATGAATTATGGACTATGTGCGCACAATAATTTATCTTCTTACTCCATATATTTTTAACTGTGTTTTCAGTTTCGGAGGTATATGATCAGGCCATAGCCATCTATACAAGAAACTGTATTCTTGATTCACAAAGGACTAGAGGAGCTTGAATGCTTTTCTTTTGTTGTTGATTGCATTCTGTTGAATTATTATTTTTTGCATAACTATGATAGCTCTTGCTTAAGTATCGAAGAAGAAAAGATAAGCGAGCGAGGGTTTTATCAATTTAAATTACGGAATTGGATCTTGAATTTACATGGAATTGGACAGGGGTTTAACAGGAGAGCGGACAGTGAAGTCATTGCGTCTTTCAAAGGCTCTGACAGTACCTGAAACAACAACCGTATATGAAGCTTGTCGTCGGATGGCTGCCCGGAGGGTGGATGCTCTATTACTAACAGATTCTAACGGGTTGCTTTGCGGAATCCTCACAGACAAGGTGTGTGACTAAGATGTCTTTTTCTAACCAATTAACAAGAAAGAAAAGAAGAGTTCACCTACATGTCTTGAATTTTCTCATGCTTTTATCCCTATCTTAATTTTTGGTTTACAGGATATAGCAACAAAAGTTGTTGCTGAAGAGATTAATCCTGAAGACACACCTGTTTCCAAGGTTATGACAAGAAATCCGGTATTTGTCCTTTCTGAAACTCTTGCCGTGGAAGCCCTCCAAAAGATGGTGCAAGGTTGGTAGTTTATACTGATATGTTCTCAGCTTTTCAAATTTATGCTGTGTCTTGCCCTTTTAATACATGGCTGATGTACGTCGACAGGGAAATTTAGGCATCTACCTGTGGTGGAGAATGGAGAAGTTTTGGCTTTACTCGACATAGCAAAGTGTTTGCACGATGCCACTGCACGTATGGAAAGGGCTGCAGAGAAAGGAAAAGCAATTGCAGCAGCTGTTGAAGGAGTTGAAAAACACTGGGGATCTTCTAATTCTGGTACGCAGAGTATTTTCATGCTTAGCTCTTCGATTTGTAATGACGGCGTCCCTAAAAAATAGCACTTTTGTATATCCCGCAGTTTCTAATAGCTGAGTTTTATTTCATGATAATTTGGTCTTTGTGCAGACTCTAATTCATCATTTGTTGAGGCCCTTCGGGAAAAGATATTCAAACCATCACTGTCCACAATCATTCATGAGAATTCAAAGTAGGTAATACCTTCTTATTTGAGTTCAAGAATTTTTTTCATCAAATGTAATATTTCTGCTCTGTATATTTGGTGTCAACCAATTTCCTTTAACAGAAAATGGCACTTTTTAGGATGGTAACAGTTGCACCAACAGACTCAGTTTTGAAAACAACAAAGAAGATGGTTGAACTTCATGCAGGTTGTGCCGTTGTGACTGTTGATGGCAAACCTCGAGGCATCGTTACGTAAGTTTGTAACAACTGAAATTTCCTGCAGCTCAGCAGTCCTCTTTTTCTGAAAAGTTTTTCTTGCCATCCCCACAATTATCATTATGTGTGTATGCAAACATTAATTTTGATCAATTATAATCTGCATATAAATTTCAGTTCAAGAGATATCTTGATGCGGGTAGTTGCACAAAATCTTCCACCAGCATCAACTCCTGTTGAGAAGGTACTTAATTTTATTTGTATTGCATTAGAAGAAAATATTTACCCTTGTCCACCTTTTCCATTCTTAAATTTTGTAAAATCTAGATCTAGTAATGTTTAGGAATCAGGAGCATGTGTTTTTTACCCTCTCTGTTCCTTTTTTTTTACAATGGCAAAATAATTTATATTATTAACACAAAGCAGACCGAAAGGTCAAGGTCAAGATACACGAGTCACAGAATAGTAAGGAGTACTCAAATCGAGGACGAAAGAAACTGCATAAAACATAAAGAGAAAAAGAGGAAAAACACCCTAAACCCCCCATAGCTCCATAATCTCCAAAAAAAAAAAGTCCCACAGGATCTCCAACCCAAAAGAACCAAACCAGCCGAGAAAGGACAGAACAAAGCAGGCTCACCGTAGTCAGACGGCCACAGATATCCTGTATTATCCAGCCCACAAGTCTTTAATGGTGCCAGCAAAGAAGAGGTGCCATGTCCTACTCATAAAAGGAGTAGGACTGTCCAGGTCGCCAGCCAAAAAAAACACTTGCATGAGGTGAATTTAATCAAATCCACTAGGTGGGGCTCTAACATAACTCTACCAGAGAAAATGAAATCACTCCAGTATCTCCAAGATAGTCCACACAACCGCATGCCAAACCAACAAAAAACAGCGGCTAGACTTACCTCTCCCTAAACCTAGAAAAAGGTTAAGAACACCCCCCAACTCCCCTGGTAAAACAATCTTCCAACCTAGCGATCTAAACACACTATACCACACTCTTCTAAAGAAAGGACAAGTAACAAAAATATGGGAAACCGATTCCATACCCACTTTGTTCCTTTGTGTTGATGTTTTAGAATAATATTTTGTTCGTATTTATCAGTAGTTGTAAAAGTCCAAGATACCGTCAATTACATTTTGTTGGTTACATCATATATTCACCTAATTTATCAAAGTGATAATTTTGTAGAGAGAAAAAATTAAAGAGACAAAAGGATATATTAGGAAAGGATATTAAAAATAAATAAGCAAGAGCGTTGATTTTATTTGTAGTCCATATGCCGTTAGTATAGACGATGCTTGAAAAGGAATATAAGGAATACCGTGTATTAGAAATTTAGAAGAAAAAGTGGCCATTTTGGGTGTTCATTCCTTTTTTGATCCCCAACTTTGATATATATGCAACAAAATATGCAGGTCATGACTCCAAATCCAGAATGTGTAATAATTGATACACCAATTGTCGATGCACTTCATACTATGCATGATGGAAAATTTTTACATCTTCCGGTGGTTGATAGAGGTAAAGTAAATATATATGGGATGGGGAACGTGTTTGCTTATGCATCAATATCTTTTCTGATTTGGGTGTTGGTGTTTGGAAACAGATGGCATTGTAGTGGCTGTGGTCGACGTGATACATGTGACTCATGCTGCTGTGGCTACTGTTAGTCAGGTGGGTTGTTATGTATCTTAGATAGAGAATAGAAAACTTGTTCAATTATTGTCTGTACTGCTGCTGCTTTATTTTTATTAATTATACCTGCAATTATAGTTCTGTCTTGGCCTAAGTTGCTTCCGAGGTTAAGGAATGTAGGTTCTGTTTTCCCCTCTACAGCTAGCAATGTACAACTCCCCACAATCTATTTTATTTTATGGAACACATATTAGATACAATTGAACGCACATATATCACATGTTTTCAAATATGTACGTCATGACATGAAAGTTAGACTTTCAAGGGACTAACATACTTCTGTAAGGGAGATAAATTCATCAGTTCAGAAGATGGTATTGGTGTACTGTCAAGGTTCTCAAACTCAGAGTTTACACGAACTCATGAAATCTTGGTAGAATTGACTTGGAAACTATTTTACAGGATATAAAATAATGATGGTCAAAACACCAATCACAACGTGCATAGTAAATATTCAACAGTCTGTTCCTTTGAGTCAGCTCAGTTGGTTGAGGCTGCGGAACATTGCAATTGCCAGTGCACGGGTTCAAACCGCAGTGCACTCATTTCCCCATCCCCTTTGTGTGTAATAGGCTACCATGCCTCCTTGAGAAATAAAAAAAAATTCAACATTCTACCATAGTAATATTGCAAAAAACAGAAATAAAGTTCAAATATTCTGTACTCAACCAATAAAATAAACCTACGCTAGGCCAGTCAAACGTAGCATCAAAATTGATGGACAAACTCACAAATCGCAAGCTTCTTTTCATTATGTCTGAATGATAAAACATTTGTGCTTCACAATCAAAGACCAACATTGAAAAGATTTGACTATTTTTCCTAAAAGTATGTCATTCTGTAACTGATCTTTTATTAACTGAGGTTAGAGCATAGTGCTGAGAATTGTCAAATGGCAAATACTATGAATCCATGGTTCATTTTTTAATAAAAGATTTATGTGAATATTTTTCGTTAATATTTTTAATGGTGGTATCATTTTTTCCCACTAACTAGGTCGGAAACAACGAAGCTTCCACCACCTTGATGCAAAGGTTTTGGGATTCTGCCATGGCCTTACCTCCAAATGATGATGACGATGAAACACGAAGGTTATATGCATTGAAGTTGCTTGGATAACCTTTCCAACTTCTTAATGTACTTACACATTATTTATTATATTCCAGTGAGAGCTCCTTCAAAATAGGTTCTGATGGAGGAGAAACAGGGAGATCCATTCCTTATATTTCTGCAAGCATGCCCAATACATTTTCCTTCAAAGTACAAGATAAAAAGGGCAGAATGCATAGATTCACATGTGGTAAGCAAACTATTACATATCATCTGTTGGATCTTCGTCTGTTTTTTATCTATCTGTGTGTACGGCAAAAGCATATAATGGTTTGAGTATATGCTTCTAACAAGTATCAATTAATATTATGGCAAGTTAGCATTTACATTGATAGGTAGTGCCATACTAATAAGTAACGAGCAAACTTGTCTGATTATAAAAGTACAAGACACTATGGGATTCGGAACGAATGCATTAAACAGAAAGTTGTAGTTACACCTAAGGTGGAAAAGATGATAAAGGCTATGTTTGGTAACGCAAATAAGCTAGCTTATAGCTTATTGGATTAGCTTATAAGTTGTTTAAAAAAATTAGAAGTGTTTGGTAAAAAGCTTTTTTCATTAGCTTATAGCTTTTCTTGAGATGCTATTTTAAGTAGCTTTTGAGCTTATAGCTCAAGACTTTTTATATTTTGTTCCAATTTTAACCTTATAACTACCCACTCAAATTAAAACCCACTCATTCCAAAAACACCCTCCATATAACTTCTCCATCATCACAAAAGAAAAAACATCGTTTTATTCTCCATTTAATATTAATATTTTGAGCAAGATTTGCTTTAATTTTCACATTCATTCATACTGCATTCAAAACCAAGGCTACGAACAATCAGTATATACCTTTTTTTTGTTACAAACAATCAATATATACTTGTGTATATAAACTATTCTATTTTCTTCTTGTTGCAATTCATTAAATATTTAATTTTAAATAAATTATGTAATAACAAAGTTAAATGATTTATGTTAAATAAAAAAATCTGAATTCAATTCATAAAGCACATTTATCATTTTGGAGATGAAAATAATTTGAAATAAATTAAAATAATTTTTTTTTGAGGGGTAATAATTAAAATATTTAAAAATAAATATATTAAGTAAAAAATGTTCATAAATATATATTTTTTAAAAATAAACAAACATGTCATTTTATATTTATCAGCTATTTTAACAATCAATTTTGCCAAACACTTTAATTTTGATAAGCTAACTTTTCAGCTATCAGCTAGCTTATAACTTATTTTTACCAAACATACCCAAAATCTCACCATAGGAGGTTTGATCATGTGTAGATATGATCAATGAATGTCCAAGGGTCTGTTTGGATTGACTTATTTGAACTTATCTACTGACATAGCGTTTATGAGACTTCAGGAGAGCTGTTATGACATGTTCATAAGTTGTTTTCAGCTTATTTCCATAAGCTCTCCAGGATGACTTATGAAAACAACTTATAGCTTATATGAAAACAATTTAACTTCATTTTATCTTTTCTTATAGAAATAGTTTATTCTTAATCACTTATATGATAAACGCTTACACTATTAGTGTTTAATTAAGCAGTTTATCCAAACAGATTCCTTGTCAAGAAAGTAAGTCAGATGTAGTGTAGTTTAGTAGTTGAGTTTGGGGAACAAAAATCATGCTATACCATTAAAGTAGGATTTAGTCTCATACATTTAAATGGTTTGTTGGTCATCACTAGACAATTTATAATGCATGATTATTATTGTGCAAATCCTACTACCTAGTGGGAAGTGGGAAAGAACCGGTGTTTGCTTGGGTTTTAGTTTTGAATGAGTAATGGATGTATTGTTTTTTCTTAGACAAGGTTCATAATTGTTTCTACAAGTTTTCATTTCATTGCTGGTTTTCTTATTAAGATGGGTTTCTTGTTTTTCTTTTCCTTTTTGTTTATTTATTCCCAATCAAAAATAAGTATAAATATAAGGGGTTTTATTATCTCTATGAGTAATTTACGATTGGATAGGACAGCCTATTTCAAGTAAAATTTGTTTGTAGGAAACTAAAATTTGAATGTTCTGTGATGTTGCATACGAGTTTAGATACCCGGAGGATGACGGAGGTTATAAGTTCAATCCTTCAAAGACTTGGCACTGATATTGACCCTAACAATCTGCCCCAAATTCTGGTACTTTCCAAAGCATAATATTTATGTTCTTAAGGTTTAATTGATATGTAACCCCATTCCCTACTTTTCATAAGCTGACCAGTTTTTTGTTTAGTATGAAGATGAAGACCATGATAAAGTTGTATTGGCTTCCGACAGTGATCTTGCCGCAGCTGTGGACCATGCAAGGACTGTTGGTTTGAAGGTATAATAGATTTTTTTGCTGGTCCTTCAGTCCTAAATGTGATATTTTGGCCCCGGAAAAAGTTTAAATCTGTAGTTATGTGTGAATTATTGATTTAGTGCAGATAAGGATGACGGTTTTTATATTATTATTCAGGATTAGATATGTTTATAGTGTTTGTAATATATTGAGTTTTTTCGTTTATTTCTAACTTTTTTTTGTTCAAAATGGTCTTTGCAATTTGGACTAACGGTGTTTTTTTGAATTTGGGTTGATGATGATTTTGTAGGGATTGAAATTGTATTTAGACTATGAGGGAACACGTGGTCACAGGAAAGGTTCACGTTCGGGAAGTTTAGAGCATGCGTATTCAGATGCATGGGCCTCAGCATATAGTGGTGTTGCTGCCGGAGCTGCCCTTGTTGCTGGCTTAGGCCTTTTAACATACTTGAAGCGAGTTTGATTAAAGGAAGAAACGAGCTTTCTGTTGATATATAAAGGCCAATCTAAAGCAAATTGGAACTTTGTATGGTGCAGACTGCACCTGACATATTCATATTCTGGAATTTTGTACAACTACATTCTTTTCTATACGAGATAAATGTTAAAGCATTTTTTTCTTCATGTTGGTCATTGTACTTTATGAAAATTGGGATGTGTCTTCCCTTGCTGCTTGTATACTTGTAATTTTAGGTTTTGTATCACTTATTTGCCGAGGTTGTGTACAAGAATAAACGACATTAACGAAAGTTTATGTCCATTTTTTCTCACATCACATTGAGTTTATAAAACCAATTGATTAGGATTGGATTTACTGATTCTAATATTTTTTTATATGTTGGTTTTGTTTGTAAATTATCAAAATAATTCTGAGTTGCATTCAGTGACGTGATTTTGTGTTGTCATAAATTTTGAAATGCTTTCTTTCTTAGAAGTTGGGACCCCCTTTGAGCTGAGCTGAATAATGTTAGTGACAGGCGCAAATTAATATCGGTTAGTATTCAGTTACTGGATCATATTATATAGTTACTAGAAGTGTATTTTTTTTATCTGTTTGTCGCCAAAACAAGTGGTTTTGAGTGATAAATGTTCCTCCATCGTAAAATAGTGTATGGCCCATCTGATCATGTGATTAAGAGTCTCTTGCCAGGTCATAGCCCCTCCTTCCTCACTCATTAAAATCTCTCTTATTTTATTTTTTTTGCAAGGAAGGGGTTGGACACTTGGGCAAATTCAAAGGTAAAAGGTGAAGCGTGTCACAGCATTGTAATACCACTTCACTTACTATCTTCGATCACAAAGTGTTGGGGGCTAAGTATTCTAAGTATTTAAGTGAAAAATAACATTTTTCTTTGGTTGTTTTCTCGTCTCACGGTCACGGACTTCCAAGTCTAAAACACAATTAACGTCCTAATCACAATATGGATTAGTATATTATAATGTATTGTGCATGCTTCAAGTGTAGACAGGGAAATCCAAATGATGACGAAATCTCTATTGGCAAAACATTGATTGAAATTACTCGTCTCATTTCACATGTATCGTTTTTGTGTATATTCAATTGCTAACCGACTAGTCTGGTGGCAATATCAAAATGGGTCCATGGAATCTAATCATAATACAAATATCTTCCACTGACCATTCTGCCCTCAAATGCATACGTGGATGAGGATGCTAATTTCTACGTTGCAATTACATAGTGTCACTGTCCCCACATTCTTATTATAATTAAAAAAAATCTCAATCTCATTTATAATTTGTAACATTTTTTTATTAAGATAGAATGATTTTTCATAAACTTGTATATATCATTGGATAGGAAACAAGTTTCAGATTGATTCTGCATTTCCAGCTAAGCAGAATTTGTCTTCCTTACTCACGAGAAGATTATTTTGTTTTTGAGAGACTTAGATGGTTAGATATATTGTATTTTATTTGCACAACTTTTATTATTTTATGTTACAGTGAACCAATTTATGTTCATTTTTTCAGCATATGTATACTTGATTTATTCCACTCTACTATTTAAGATATAAAATTGAGTTTTATAAAGCTCCAAAAGTCAAGTGGGACATAGAATATTAGAATTTTTAACGTTAAAATACATCAAAATACATCAAACTGATCTTTTAAATTCCTCCTAATCAGGGTCGTTTTTAAGATTTCAGTGGCCTTGGGCGAACCTACAATTTTAGTCCTAACTAATAAATATATATAAACATCAAACTAGATACAAAAAACTAAGCAATTATTTTAGGGCCTAATAAACCCTAGAAAAAAAGTTTTGGAGCCCAAATTTCGTACCTATTTTTTTAGGCCTAGGGCGGTCGCCCTCTTCGTCCTGCCTCAGATACGACCCTGCTCCTAATTCATCCAGATTCTAATCCATCAAAGTTTGTATTTGGTCTTGTGAACACAACTCAACCTAGACGCTGCCCTCAACCTATACTAATTTTAAGTATGTGACAAAATTATTCTCCGTCACATGGATGACCATGAAATAAATAATAATTCAATATTTAAATTAGGGGACTTTGGTCATGTGAGTGCAGCTATAAAAAGTTACGGTGATATTTGATATATTGGAGCACAAATTCAGATATTGACACCATATTTTAATTCAATACCTTAAGTTATTGAGTGTATGAGTAATCTCTCTTGCATATTATTCAATTTTTTTTTGGTAAAATGTATATTATTCAATTATCTTATTTATAGTATGTTTGACTAACCACTCTTGTTGAATTCCAACAATTTTTTTCTCAAGTGAGTCTATCATACAACTATACTTTTTTTTTTAAAACTCGGTATCCGATCTAAAAACCGACTAATCCGAGGGGACCAATCCCACCGCCCACTTGCGGGGGGCCCATTTAAAGCCAGAACAAACTCTGTATGGACTTAGCCCACTGAAATTGGCACCATAGGGAATCGAACCTGAGACCTTTGGAGGAGGAAACTCCAAGATCCCAAGTCAACCACTAGGCCAACCCCAAATGGGTTCATACAACTATACTTAATTTGTTACATTGATGAATCTACTCATTTCCTTCGCCAAGTTGCTCTGATATCATTTGATGAGAAGACCGAGACAGCACTGAGAGCAAAATATTAACATGCCAACAATCATGACTACCAAATGTTAAGACATTCAATAGATGTGTCACATATCCTATATATCATTTATTTAACTCATTCATAGTAAATATAAGAATAAGTAGAGGTCCTTAATGTTTTTAAATAAAATGGTATCCTTAGATTTACCTAGTAAAGGTGGAAAGCATGCCGTGACAACCATTTGACATTGAGAGACGGATTTAGCTACAGAAATTAACTATATAATGACGGATGTTGGTTGTCACTACAAGTCAAATTTCTTGTAGTGATATAAAGAAAGTAAGGGTTGAACCCGGACATGTGTCCATGCTCGTCGGATGGTAAAACCATCCCTGAGAATAACCACTCACACTTGAATAAACACAAAGACACTCTACCCACCAAATGTTTTTATTTAATAAAATTCTTTATTTATAAAAAAATCACTCACACTTGAATCGCTACAATCTCTCTCAAATGTGAATATGCCATATTACCATACTTATAAAAAAAATATGATAATGAAACTCAACTAGTAATTAATCAAGTTAATTTAATAAAATTATTATAAATCTTTCCTTCATTTATAGTAAAATAACCTAATACAATCATTTTGGTGTGATTGAGAGAGAATGATATCAAACCTTCGTTATAAACTGTGTGCATGAGTGTTTTTTTTTACTTAGGTGTCTTTTTTTCTTTTGACAAGTTGACTTAGGTGTCTTAATCGCTTAATGATGCTTAAGTATAGGTAACAATTATAATAAAGCCTCCAACATGCAATAATAATAAAGAGGCTAAAAAAGTGGACATGTTATGAATAATGAATGGTGGAGGAAAAAGAAGCACGTAAGAACTTCTTTCACACACTCACTCACAAAACGACACACTCTAATCACATTCCTTTAATTGCGTTACCTTTCCTCTTTTCTATGGGCTCTAAACTCAGCTAAAGGAGAAACTAGAGTGAGTGTAAATGAGGTAAAGCACAAAACAAAACAATAAACAAACCAGAACCTTCTCTTTCCCTCTTCTGTTTTTTGCTACTCTTTCTGCTATATATCTATAAAATATCTAACTTCCAACAAGGCAAGTGAAAAATCTTGCTCACAAAAACTTTATTACGCATTTAGATTCACTACTTTATAACAATAAGATACATACTTTCTTTTCTTCTATTTTCAGTGTTAAATATAATTTAATACATTGTGAATTCAATAGATAAAGCCTTGTGAATTCACATCAGCAACCAGAATTAGACACCCATTTGCAAAAAGAATCCATTTTTGAGGAAAAGAATGGGAGCTATCAAAATCAGATCCTTCATTTTCATGCTTCTTCTCACTGTTTCAAGTGTGTTCCTTCATCCAACAACCTATGCACAAAAACAGCAACCTATTAAGAACATTGTTGTTTTGGTTATGGAAAACCGTTCCTTTGATCACATGCTTGGTTGGATGAAGAAAGCTATCAACCCTTTAATAGATGGTGTCAATGGAGATGAATGCAACCCAGTTTCTACAGAAAGTCCAAGAAAAGACACAATTTGTTTCAGTGATGATGCAGAGTTTGTGGATCCAGATCCTGGTCATTCATTTGAAGATGTGTTGCAACAAGTATTTGGTAATGGTTCAATTCCTTCAATGAATGGATTTGTGGAACAAGCATTGTCTGTGTCTCAGAATCTTTCTGAGACTGTAATGAAAGGGTTTAAACCACAATCTGTTCCTGTTTATGCTGCTTTGGTTAAGGAATTTGCGGTTTTTGATAGATGGTTTTCTTCAATTCCTGGTCCAACACAACCCAATAGGCTTTTTGTGTATTCTGCAACTTCTCATGGTTCAACAAGTCATGTCAAGAGACAATTAGCTATAGGGTATCCTCAAAAAACAATCTTTGAATCTATGCATCATAATGGCTTGGACTTTGGAATTTATTATCAAAACATTCCAACAACACTTTTCTACAGAAATCTAAGGAAATTGAAGTACATATCTAAATTTCATCAGTATGATTTGAGGTTCAAGAAAGATGCTAGAAATGGGAAGCTTCCACCTTTGACAGTGATTGAGCCTAGGTACTTTGATTTGACGGGTTTGCCGGCGAATGATGATCACCCTTCTCATGATGTTGCAAATGGACAAATGTTAGTTAAGGAGGTTTATGAGACTCTAAGAGCAAGTCCACAGTGGAATGAAACTCTTTTGGTCATTACATATGATGAGCATGGTGGATTTTTTGATCATGTGAAGACTCCTTTTGTTAACATTCCTAGTCCAGATGGGAACACAGGACCTGCTCCTTATTTCTTTAAGTTTGATAGGTTAGGTGTTCGGGTCCCTACTATTATGGTCTCTCCTTGGATCAAGAAAGGGATTGGTAAGCTCAAAATCCTCTTTGTTTATTTACATTTTTTTTAATATATTGGCGGTTATATTTTGTTTTGTCATTGTACTTTGTTTACTGATATCCACTATTCCAATGCCTATACTGTGTCATACAGCCTTGACCTTGAGTTACATTTAGTTGGTTGAGTTTTGATTGTGGTTGAGCCTTGTTTGTCTTTTCATTTGTGTTTTGAGTGCAATACGGAACTAAGGATTAGGATCTGTTGTTTTCTAATTAAATTAAGCTAAGATACTTAACACTGATATGAGTAATATTACCTAGTGTCTTTTGGTACATAAATTAGATTCTTCTTAAACTCTACATGCTTTTGATTGGTTCAACATGTCTACTAATTTGCTTACTTGATCCGCGTTTTTCAGTGGTAAGAAGCCCCAAAGGACCAGCTGTGAATTCTGAGTTTGAGCACTCTTCAATTCCTGCCACCATAAAGAAGATGTTCAACCTTTCCTCTAACTTTTTGACTCACAGAGATGCATGGGCTGGGACATTTGAGGATATTGTTGGGGAATTAAGTTCACCGAGAATGGATTGTCCAGGTATGAATTCCTCGATAATCATATACTAAAACACAAATCAAACACGATAAACTCAAATGATGATGTATTACAAGGGGGGTGAATAGACTTATCAGTTATAATCATTGACTATGCAACTTCTTTTGTATTGACCTTATTATGTGAAGAAATATTAAGACAGTTTAATGCTGTATTCCAGTGACTTTGCCGGATGTGACGCCTCTAAGGACCACTGAAGCAAAAGAAAATGGTGGCCTCTCCGAGTTTCAGAGTGAGGTAGTTCAGTTGGCAGCTGTTCTCAACGGAGATCACTTCTTGAGCAGTTTCCCAGATGAAATGAGCAAGAAGATGAGTGTGAAGGAAGCTCATGATTACGTGAAGGGAGCTGTTTCAAGATTCATAAGAGCTAGCAAAGAAGCTATCAAGTTAGGGGCGGATGAGTCTGCTATTGTAGACATGAGATCATCTCTCACTACTAGAACATCTATTCACAATTAATATAATCTACACCAAAAGAAAAGTGAGTTGTCTGGGAAACTTGTATCTAGTTATTATAGTTACGAGTCGTTTGATTAGTATTAGGTTAGATTTTGTTAGGACTGTGAAAAGTTGAAATGCAAAAGGAGGCGAAGTCTCTGTATGTGTGTTTGTGTCATTGTCTGTTCTGCTAGTATGTGTCAGTTGGTAATGCAAGGCAAGCATAAAAAGTCTCTCAAATTCTCTATGTTTGAGAAAACTCGAGAAGATGGAATAAAATCAACTTAGAGAGTTAAGGTTTGGTTGGTGAGTTATTTCGAAGCGGAAAACTTCAACCGTTTTGTACAAAGTTTTGTTTTGAATTGCTTGTATTATCATGTGAATTTCTTGAATTCCATGAGCTTGCTGCATGACATTATATTGAAACAACATTTTTTGGTAAATCATTTTATTTTATTCTATGAACCTGGAAACAACATTTTGTATAAAAAAACAGGGTAAGACTACGTAAAATACACCAAAATGGTGGGACCCCTTCTCGGATCTTGCGTATGTAGAAACTTTAATGCATCTGACCTTTTTTTATGAAATAAGTCAGCAGTTCTGGAAGGATAGACAAATGATATTCATCTTCAACTATAATAACAACGTAATGCAAAAAATTTACTTAGTCTGGGTGTAAATAAAATCTGCGTGAACCACAAAACATGTACAAAGAGCAGACAAAACAATGCTGACACAATCGTAGCCCGGAGATGGACTCAAAATAAAAGGAGCGAAAGACGAAACAAGATTAAAAAATATCATGAGTATATTTCTTAAATTTCTTTATTTTATCATATGAAGATTTTAGCTTGTTTTGTCAAGATCTTAAGTAAGTATCTGCAGTACGTAAAGAAAATTACAGAATCAGGTGACACCATGATATACTTATCGGATGCAAAATCTCAAGTTATACAGCCTAAACTGCCCAAAATCAACCTTTTCTCAAAGGATAGTCAAATATCCTTTGCTCAAAATGAGGGAAATGCTTAAAAGTTCAGAAGTCATACAAAACAATGTGTTTACAATACAAACTTCCTAAATAGAGGGGATACCGTAAGAACACAGTATTTGCAGCACAGTCAAATCTAGTGGTTTCACAAAAAAAGTGAAGGTTGCACATATTCGGCAGACATCACAGAACATTGTCACAACATTTTCTAGTGGATTAAAAAATGGAAATGTAAAGAAAATGATTTGAAACAGAGATACAGTTTTCTTTATATAGCTGGTAAGCTGGTCACTACTGGACACCCTTTTTCTTTTATAAATTGAAAGGGGATGTAGACTTGAGGGTCCACTCGCATATTACACATCCAGAGTGTGATATTTTTTATCCATTCAATTGGTAAAGTAATAAACTTTTAAAAAGAAAATCTTAGACAAGATACTGCTCTGTTTTCTTGCCGTTCAATCTTTCATTCCAAAACACAGAAGACGAAGATGTTTTTCACATAAAACTACTTTACCACCTTCCCTTTCCTTTTCCAGATAATCCTCAGAACCAAATGAACAGACTTGAAATATAAAAGGCAGTATACCCATCTAAGGAACAAGCTATGAATTGCACAAATTGCTACTGGTGAATAAAAGCATTAAAAGTTTCATCCTTGTACAAAAGACAGACACCTTTTTCTAACTCAAGCGAAAACTATTTAGGTGCAATTTCTGGCAACTATCAAATAAAAGATTACATCAAATTATCAGCAAAGATTGGCAAGTTGCTAGTTTGCAAAATTTGTCAAATATTCTACAAAATACAAGCCCTATGACAAACATGTTCAAACTTCAGACAATCTCTTATCATTCCACGACTCTGAAATTGTAGGTTCAGGATGAGAACGTACTAAGACAACTGATTCAACTTCAATTTGTAAAATATAAAGAAGCATCATTACCATTTAATGTAATCTGGAACACACTGTCATTTTTTATATCACCCTACAAATGCAGGCACTACCAACTTCAGGTCGAAAAAGGACTTTGCCATGTTGATATATCAGTGATAAGTTCTCGCAGTTGATCTATGAGTATCTTCAGGTGCAAGTTCTTGTTGCCAAGTTCCTACATTTATGGATGGAAATTCCAATGCTTAACAACAATATAATAATTAATAAAAAAAGAAACATGCTCTCAATAACTTCAGTCCAGAATCCACAAGCTTTTCCCAATTGAAATTGTTTCAGGCTTTCGGAAATAAACTAAAAATATAAAACGCATCATAAGAATGTCATTAGATTCTGTTAACTGCAGCTGACATAGTATGATGAAAAAGTATTTTCCGATGAATTAAAAATTGAGACTAAAATAATAACTTCGATGTTTGGGGTTTGTAAAGAGCGTGATTAAGGATAGAGACAGAGGTTAATACAACAAACCTTTCTTAAAGAAGAGGCTTGCTCTTCCAACTTCTCAATTTCAGCTTCATCCATAGGGCTATCAGCTGAACCGCTGTCAAATGTGTTTGCCTATAATACAAACCAAGTTAGTTTAACAGGAAAACAAAAGCTTTGCTAGCTAATATGATGGTCACACAGCTCGCAATAAGATGCATGTTTGTGAGTCAATAACCCCAATCATTTAACAGAATATGGAGTCTTAAGTCTATGTAAGGAAGACACTGATTTCTGTATAGAATTTTCTTTTAATGCAGCAAATTTTTCCTAGCAGTATAATAGACGTACAATAATATAAAAATAGTGAGTTCGGAATTTATTTAGTAAATTATCACAGTCTCATGAAGTTTTTCATTTAGTCGCTGTTAAGATTTTCAACCCCATTTTGAAAAGACATCAAACCAAACCTTGGTGTAAAGAGATTTTTATTGTCTCTTACAGGAATTGAAATTCACAATTCACATTTCATTAGCTAAAAATTTGGAGAACGAAACTTTAGCTAGTTACTTATTGAATTTAAGCAGTTTAAGTAATATAACATAGTCAAGTAACATGTCAAAAAGCAAACTTCATTCGTTAGGCCACTCAATGCTCCAATCGGTGCTGCAAGATGATAAGGTTCTATAAATAGGAGTTTTCAAATTTTTCATCATGTCACACTGTTACTGAAATATCACGTGTTAAACTTATTTGTGGTATAAATTTAATGCCCTTGTGCATATGTAGAAAAAAATATCATCATGTAGGGGTACTTCGTTTCTATGATTACAATTTATATCTATGAACTCTGAAACTGAAGTATTTTCAGATTTCCACTCAAGGCGATGAACTCTGAAACTGAAGTATTTTTCAGATTTCCACTCAAGGTGACGAACTCATCCTAATACCGCCTGCTGTTCTTTTCTATTAACTCATCCTAATATCGTATGGAAAGCCAGATTTGGAGCAATATGAGGTGTCGGTAGATCATCGCAAATTAACATAAATCATAACTCAAAAAAATCTCATTTTATCTTGGAGTTGTTCTATTTATAAAAGTTCAAACGTAGAGCGAGTTATGACTCAATACTCCAGTTCAGCACATGAGTTGGCAACTATGTTCTACTTGATTAGGAGATCCATCCCAGTCAACAACGACATTATATGCAATTGTAATTTTATGAACATTGCTTGTGATATACTATTACTAAATCCTTCCTGGGAGAGAACTTAAAATATCACAAAATTCAGATAATTACATCCCAGATATCACCACTAGGAGAGTTATGAACTTATGAAACTGACTCACAACATCAATAGCAAAGAATATGCCAAAGCATGGCCTAGTCACAGTGACCAATAAAGGACCTGTGTGATTTACGAATTTCCAATTTTTATCAATAATTACAAAAAATGTCACATTGCTTTCATTCCCATTCCTATTTTGAAATATTCGGAAGGAAAAAAATTGAAAACAGTATGGAGTTTTTTTTATGGTTTCCTATCTAAATATTATAAAATAGAAAACAAAATAAGAACAAGTATATTAAGTGTGTGCCAAAAAAAGGGAGCATATTAAGTGATAACTTATATTTATTGTGATAAATATGAACCATCAATAGTAGCTGTTTAATCAATGATTCAAAATCAATGTTTTGGATTAAAAAAAATCCTATTAAAATGCCAAGTGATCTTCAATCTTCCCCTTTGTTCATTAACCTGAATAATACTATCCACTCTGTCATATGAACAAGGTATTGTATGCTCTAATCGATGGTCTCTCATGCGTGGCATTGCATAATTCCATCCCTAACCTCATTGATTTTCAACTAACCTAAAGTTCAATGATTCAAAAAATCCAGATCTAGTAAAAAAAAAAAAAAAAAAAAAAACACTCGACACAATAAAACCGGAATTAGAAAAGTAGGGATTCGAAATTGTACCTTCTGAGAATTAGGAATAGCAGCAAGAACACTCCGAAGTCCAGCAACAGCATTTTTATACCTCAAACGAGCTTCATCAAGAGCACCACCAGCACCAGCACTGGGAGCAGCGGCGTCAGTTTGTTGGCCGGAATTCTCGGAATTGGCGTCACCGTTTGAAGAAGGAGCATTGGGGGAAGTAGCAGTGGACCACCAAACGGGGTTGCAGAGTTCGTCGTTCATGGAAGAGAGTATCTTGAAAGCGTGCTGTATTGTTTCTTCTAAGTATTTGTGACCTTCAATGGCTAAATCTTGTGTCGTTTTGGTTGTCATTGTGCCGTTTATGGATTGTTCTTCCATTCCAATTCGAAATTTATTTATTTATCTTGTCACTTTGAGGGATTACAAACCCTAACTTTATGAATAG